>Ga0207684_10000441_pt1 | contig 55041 bp, 47 predicted proteins | sample KBSK5501metaG_FD_184342 | JGI IMG/M metagenome (GOLD analysis project Ga0207684, IMG submission 184342) | Corn, switchgrass and miscanthus rhizosphere microbial communities from Kellogg Biological Station, Michigan, USA - KBS K5-50-1 metaG... | ecosystem: Host-associated > Plants > Roots >... | reverse complement strand
CGCGGGTCGAGCAGCCGCTCCCGAAGAGCGGAACTTGGGGCCGCCGCCTCCGGCGGAGGGGCGGCAGACTGCATTTCAGGATTCAACATATCAGGGTCCTAGCCGGCGGCAAGCGCGCTAGTCGGCGATCTTCCGGCGGCGAATGATCCGTTCGAGTAACGGCATCAGGTGGCGGGCCTTGCCGCTCCCGCTGTATTGCCGCCGTACCTGCTCCTGCTCCCGGGCTTCGAGGATCCGGGGGACCCAGTCCGACTCGAGCATGGGCGATTCGCCGCCCTCCCAGGTCTTGAGGTAGAAGATCCCCTTGAGGGCTGTAAACGGAATGGCCAGCTCCTTCACCTCGCTCTGGTCCGGCGAGACCAGCGAAAGCGTGACGCCATATCGGGACGGGTGCATCACGCGATCGCTGTAGCCGCGCAGGACATCGTGGTCCACGAAGTGAATGGCGATCCGCTGGTACTGCGCGGTGTCGACCTCGCTCGAGGGTGCCCGCGAGTCGAGCAGGACGTACTTCAGGCTGCTCAACGGTACGAAGGCGCCCCGGTTGTTGGTGCCCAGGTTGTGGATGCCGGTTTGCACGAACGGCGTCTCGAGCTCCCGCTTCGGTGGGTCCCCATGCAACGTCTCGCCGTCCAGGAAGCAATAGATGGCGTGCGCCACGTCCCCCGCATTGTAGGGTGTCAGTTACTTGATGAGGTAGGCGAGCCCATGGAAGTGGGGCGCGAAGTCGGGGTTGAACTGCACGAGGTATCCAGCCGGGTTCTGGCCCTGGTTGTATCCGCCTGGGGAGCAGCGCGGACTGTTGTAGGCGGGCGTGGCGCCGGTTGAGAACCCACCGTTGTAGAGGTCCACGGTTGCCCCGAGGAATTCGCCAGTCACCGCGTAGCTCGAGGAGCTGACGGCGGTCACTTGCAGGTCGGCGCCCTGGGACCCATTCTGGTCGAGGCTCACGACCGATCCCCAGACCTGAAAGGGCGAACTACCCAGCGGCGATCCCTTCGTATGGTCGATCGTCTCCGACCAGACGACGCCCGGAGGCCCAGCGATACTGTCGCCGCCGCCCGGCGTGTTGACGCCCGCCACGAAGAAGGCAATGCTGTCGGTCGGCGCGCCGAAGGCACCGGTGCCGGCCACGTAGCTGGGTGCGACGAAGTAGACATTCGGAGAGGCGTTCGAGCTACTGCTTGCGGTGAACGCGGACGCCCCGTCGAAGACGAATTCGACCCCATTCGTGCCGTCCGCTGCCGGAGGAAGATTCGTCCAACCCTCGCCCTTGGCGTTGAGCGGAAGCGCCCCACCGTCCACCGTGTTGCCCACGATGCCGCCGGTGATCGAGAAGTTCGCGCTGCTGAACCAGTACACGCCGTTCAAGAAGATATATCGGTCGTTGGCCGATCCGCGCGCAGTCGGAATGCTGATCGAACTCGTGTAAAGGCCGGGTTGAAAGACCCATTCGGTGGCGGTGGTGCTATTGAGAATCGTCAGGTTGCCAAAAGCCTTATATTGCCCGGGATCGATCTCGGTCGGCGTGGAACTGCGAACCGTGGCGGGTTTGTTCGGAACCGAGTAGTTCGGCGACGGGTCGATCGGCGAGAAGCCGGCCGACACCTGGTTCTGCTCCCAGTAGACCAGCAGCGATTGGGTGTCTGCAGCAGAGGCATGGTAGAACTGTCCATTGAGGTTCAGCCCGTCGCCGGATGTCGGCGCGTGGAACTTGTCATTGGAGACCATCTTGCCTCGCGCCGGATCCGGCGAGCCGCAGTCGCTGCCGTTGAGCCCATTGTCGATTTGCGCCCAGCCGGCGCGATCGTCCGAGACGCTGTTACCGGAACCGCTGGCATCGAAGCCGAAGATCGTATAGGTCTTGTTGTAAAAGCCCGCGTGCGCAAACGCTACCGCTGCCACGGTGGACGTGGTGAACCCTATGATCGACGCGAAGGTCAGGGGGGTGTTGTATTCGACCTCGACCGCGATCTCGTTCGGGTTGCCGCGGCTAGGGGCGGTCACCCGCACGAGAGCGGGGACCGAGGCCGCCAAGATCGTGGCAGTGTTGCCCGAGACATTCTGGGTACTCCAGACCGAGCAGCCTGTCAGGTCGCCGGCGGCGTCGCCGCCAACTGGCCAGTCCTGCCAGGTCTTGAAGGCATAGATCGCGGCCTGGCAGCGCGCGTTCTGCACCATGCCGGCTGTGACCCCGCTATTGGCCGTGGTCGGAATCAACTCCTGGGCGCCGGCGAGAGCCCCCGCGTCGGCCGCATTCTGCACGTCGCGTCGCTCGAAATACAGGCGGCCGCCGTCGAGTCCCAGCGCGATGATGCCGAACAGAACGGTTGCCGAAAGGGCCACGATGACGAGGCTCTGCGCCTGCTTACCGCGTCGAAGCTTGATCAACATTTCAGTACTCCGTCACCATGGTCGACTGGGCCGTCAGCGCGACGCCCTGTCCCGCCGCGTCACGGACGACGGGGACCCATGGTTGAAATTCGAAAGTAACCTTGACGACCACCTGGACATGGCCCGACTGACCGACGTTCGGGCTGACCCAGATGTATCCCGTGTTGGAAGGCGGATTCGACGTGGCCGTATCGGGCGTGGGGCAGGCATTATTGGAAGGCGTCCGTGTCGCGACGCAGGGATCGAGGACCAGGGTGAAGCCGCCACCGAGCTTTGAGGCAACCGCCGCCACGACCGGACAGTTCAGCCCGGTCTGGTTCTGGCATTCGTACGGCACCGCCGTCCGCGTCCCCTCGCGAGCCGCGTCGGAGATGGAGTTGTAGGTATAAATCGCCCGCCCGAGGTCGATGGTTCCCAGGAGCAGGAGGAAAAAGATCGGCGCCAGCACGGCAAACTCGACCATCGACTGGCCGCGATGGAGCCGGCGCATCAATACTCCGCCCTCATCGTGGCTGCCGAGCGAACGGTGATCGAACCACCGAAGAGCGCCCCGATGATCGGCGTGATAAACGTGAACTTGTAGGAGCCGGTCACGGTGACCGGGCCCCGATACGCCCCGGTGGCACTATTGACGCCATTGACCCGAACATCTTGCCCCGGACTGACCTGAATGTCTGAGCCGCAGGACACAGTGAAGCCGGTGCTGGTCAGTTCGTTCCCAACATATGTGCAGATCGTGGAGTCGACTGGTACGGGGCAGTTCGGGCCCGGGACGGGTCCGGTGCTGCAGAAGGTGTTGATGCCCAGGTAAGCGGGCTGGACTCCGTATCGCGCGGCCTCTCGGACGGCGTTCGTCAGGGCGATCTGGTAATACAAGGCACGCCCCAAGTCGAGAAACCCCATCATGGCGATCACGAGGAAGGGCACCATCACGGCCATCTCGGCCAGTGCCTGTCCCCGCCGCTTGCGTAAAGGTGAGTGCGTTTTGATCATTCCCTGGTCCCCTGAGCGTTTACAATCGCCGCTGCGCGGCAGCGAGACACATGGCAAAGCAAGGTAGGATCGATTGCTCCTTCGCACTTCAACGCCACACTATGCGAAAGCCTTTAGAGACCCAAGAGAAAGCGCGCATCGTGACGGCCCCGTCGCGGGCCTGTTGCGGCCTTCTTTCAGAACCTGTTACGGGCCTGTTGTAATGCGGTTCTTAATGCTTCACAGAGTTGTGGCCGTAACCCTGGGGCTATCCGTCTTGTCCGTGATTACGATGCAGCCCGTGCTGGCGGACGGCAACCTTACGCTCCCCTTCGCGAACCCGAACCCACGGATCACCTCGTGGATGGATCATCATTACCCGACGCGACAGGAAGACGGCATCATGATCCGCTTCGATGGTGCCACCGGCTACGCCTACGATGGCCATCGCGGCACGGATTTTGCGGTACCTTCGAACACGCCGGTGGTGGCCGCTGATGACGGCACGGTCATCTACAGCGAATGGAGTGACAGTGGCGGCTGGGGCGTCGTCATCGACCACGCCTTCGACCGCACCGCCTATTTCCACAACAACCAATTATTCGTCTATCCCGGTCAACACGTGTCTCGCGGCCAGCTGATCGCGCTCAGCGGCAGCACCGGAAACTCGACCGGACCCCACGTGCACTTCGAGGTTCGTGACCTGCTCGTCCCCTGGCACTCGGTCGACCCCTACGGTTGGACCGGTCAGAGCCGGGATCCCTGGCGCTGGGACATGGGCTATCTCTGGACGAGTAACCCGCCGGTGCCTTTCCTGCTCCCGCTCGCCTTCCCGAGCGGGGCGCGCTGGAACTACTGGTACGGCGCTGATGGCCCGCCGCCGCCGATCAGCTGGCAGCTGCGCGATGGCGGTCATGGGGTCGTCGGGTACGCAGCGAAGTGGGACGCCGATCCCGGCCCTGCTGCTCCCCGAACCGCAGCGACAAGCGGAGCGACCAGTGTGCCTGGCCCCGGATCGCACACGCTGCATCTGCGGGTCTTCGACGGGGCCGGCACCAGCGCCGACATCACCTACCTATATCTATATGACGTCGAACCGCCGACCTCCGCCCTGCACCTCGATCGAGGCACGTCAAGCGCATTGAACCTCCACTGGTCCGCCGCTGACGGCCTCTCGGGCGTCAAGGACGTCGTGATCGAGGTCGCGTCGGGATCGTCCGCGTATCGACCGTGGTACTCGCAGTCGGCGGATCAGTCATCCGCCGGCACGAGCCTGGGCGCGACCCGATTCTTCGGAGACCCCGGCGCGGCCTACCAGTTCCGCCTCACGGTCAAAGACGCGGCCAGAAACGCGGCGGCGCCGGTCGTGCTCAACGGCTCCGTGCCCGCCGCCGCCGAGCTCCCCGCCACCGCCGCGGACCGCGGCATCCTCGGCCCCTTACCAGATCAGCCCGACGGCGTGGCGCCGCTGACGGGCGTGCGCCAGGAGCATCCTTCGGCCACCGGCGCCCTGCTGCTGGGTACGGACGCCTCGATCCATGGTCTGGGCGGCGAGCATCACGTCGTCTCGGCGCCGCCTGCCTCGAGCGTCGCCGCCGTCGACGTCGCCGCGCTGCCCTCGGGGCCGGTGCGCTTGCTGGCCGATGGAACGACCTGGACGAGCACCGGCTCCGCCGGTCCCCGTTTCGCGGTGCGCTCCCCGGTACGCTTGCTGGCGGCATCGGACGGAGCGCTGGTGGGGGTTGGGGCGGACGGAACGATCGCTACATCGCCCTCCCCCTCTGCGGGAGGGCAGAGTGGGGGCTCTGTCTCCTTGCCCGCCGGCGCGAGGCTCGTCGATGCCGCGCTGTTCGCTGGAACCCGTGCCGGTCTTGCGCTTGACTCCACCGGTGCAGTCCACGCGTTCGGCGGCGTCGATGCCGCCGTCGCCGTGACGCCGTCGAGCTGGACTCTTCCGCATCAGCCGGCGGCGATAACCCTCGCCGGCACCGCCCAGTCGCCAGCCGGGGTGCTCACCGACGCGAGCGGTGACTGGCAGATCTTCGGCAGTTTGCTCGTGCTCCCCGATAGCGCATTCGGCGGCCCCGCCTTCGACCCGGCGACCGGCCTCCCGGTTCGCTGATTCCCTCCCCATCAGGGCGAGGGCCAAGAATTTCCCTCCCCATCAGGGCGAGGGACAAGAATTTCCCTCCCCCGCTTGCGGGGGAGGGCAGGGTGGGGGCTAGCCGGCGGCGCGAAGCGGCGCGGCGAAGAGGCGGCGGACCGCTCCGATCGTATAGTCGACGTCCTCCGCCGTCACCCCGCGATGGGTGACCATCCGCCAGCGATAGAGCGACGCCTGGTCGAGCAGCACGCCGACGTCGCGGCAGCGCTCGATGAATGCCGCTGCCGTCAGCGGCGGCTGGCAATCGCCGAACACCATGTTGGTCTCGACCCGGGCCAGATCGATCGCGATCCCCGGCAGCCCCTGGAGACCCTCGGCGAGCCGTCGGGCGTTGCGGTGGTCATCGGCGAGACGGTCGACCATCTCGTCGAGTGCGACCAAGCCGGCCGCGGCCAGCACACCGGCCTGGCGCATCCCACCGCCCAGCATCTTGCGCATGCGGCGCGATCGCTCGATGAACTCCTTCGATCCGGCCAGCATGGAGCCGACCGGGGCGCTCAGGCCCTTCGAGAGGCAGAACATGACCGAGTCAACGGGCTGGGTGAGCTGCCGAACGTCGATGCTCAACGCGACGGCGGCATTGAAAACCCGCGCCCCATCGAGGTGCACGGGAAAACCGGCGTCGTGCGCCACCTCGCAGAGCGCCTGCGTCTGCGAAGGACTGAGGCAGGTACCGCCGCGGCGGTTGTGCGTGTTCTCCAGGCAGAGCAGGCCGGTGGGCGGCTGGTGGATGTCGGGCTCGCGGATGGCCTCGCGGACCTGCGGCGGCTGCAGCCTGCCGTCCGGCGTGTCGAGCGGGCGCAGCTGCAGCCCGCCGACGACCGACGCACCCGCCACTTCCGAATGGAAGATATGACTCTCGCCTTCGAGGAGCACCTCATCGCCCGGCTCCGTATGGCTGATCAGGGCGCAGAGGTTGCCCATGGTCCCGCTTGGAACGAAGAGCGAGGCCTCCTTGCCGACCATCTCGGCGGCGCGCTGCTGCAGACGGTGGATGGTGGGGTCTTCGTCCCAGACGTCGTCGCCGACCTCGGCGGCCGCCATCGCCCGTCGCATCGACTCCGTGGGGAGCGTAAACGTATCGCTCCGCAACTCGACGGTCCGCTGCATCAGGAAAGTCTAGGTGACATCAGTCACCTCCCCCCTTGCATGGGGGGCTATCCACCCAGTTGAGCGTAGATCAGAGGGCGAGGGGTCACGACCGCGGTGATCGACAGGTCGTTCTGTCGCTGGATAGAGACCTGGACCCGGGTCTGGAGGCTGCTGGCGGAAAGGTCCGCCGCGGGGCCAAGCTGCTCCGCGTCACCAATCACCAGCATGTCCAGCGGGGTGCCCACGGTGTGGCCGGCGACCATGAGGATATCGCCGCGGCTCACCACCGGCGTACTGGCGACGATGCGATAGCCATTCAGCGAAATCGCCTCCGCGCCGGCATTGCGGAGGTTGTTGAACGCGTCCTGCAGCTCGAAGTCCATCACCGACCCCTGGATCCGGATCTCGAGTCCCGGTCCATGCACCGCGACCGCGCCATTGACCTCGCGCAGCGTGGTCAGCTCCTTGGAGAGCGCCTGGGAATCGGCGCCGCCGGAGGTCAGGGCTTGGTGAAGCTGTGTCTGCTGCTCCGCAAGCGCGGCGCTCTGCTGCATCAGCTGGTTGTTGGCCCGGTTCAGATCGTTGATCAGGAGCGCCACGCTGGTGTCGTCCTGGGCAGCCAGCGTACGCGCGACGGCCGCCTGGGATCGAAGCTGGACCACGATCAAGAACCCGAGCCCGATCGCAATCAGGCTGAAGATGACGAGCCGCTGGCTCCGCGCGGTCAGCTCAACCGAGCGGCTGGGCATATTTCATCAGGAATGTGGCGTCGTACGCCGCGACACTGAGACGCGTGCTGCGCACCCAGGAAAGGCCTAGGCCGTAAATCCGATTGCGGCTCTTCAGTTCGGCCATCTGATCGGGGTTGCCGACCCCATTGGCCAGCGCCGGCGGATCCCCGAGCGCAATCACGGTATAAGGCCCGCTCAGGCGGCTGGCATTGTTGACCAGGATGTTGACGCCGGCGTAGTGGAAGGCGGTGCTGGGCACGATGCGCTGTCCGTTGACGGCGATCGCCTCCGCCCCGCTCGCCCAAAGGACATTGACGATATCCTGCAGGTCCTGATAGTGGACCGTCCAGCCGAGCGAATGATCGACCGGGCTGTTCGGATCCGTCCCGTCATGAAGCAGGACGGTCAGGCCCGGGCCGTGCAGGGCGGTCTGGCCGGCGAAGGTCTTCTGATCATCGAGCTGGGCTTTGACTTCCTGGGCTGCGCTCGATCGACGGGCGCTTTCGTCCTCGCCGGCCTTGACGTCCGCCTGCAGGGTCTGGACGCGGGTCTTGAGCACTCGGTTCTGGTCCTCCAGCTGGTTGACGCTCTTCCGCAGCGCTTCATCGCGGGCGACCCGGTTGGAGGGCGGGAGCGGCTGGCTCCGGAACTGGGTGGCGGCGAGCCCGGCAACGAGGAAAGTTGCAAGCGAAACGCTTGCCAGGACAGTCATCGGCGGCGTCACGGTGCCGTGTAGTGTAATGGGTGCCGAGCGCCCAATCGGGCCGTTTGGCCAGCGTGAAACAGGCAGGAGGAACCATGGCCCAGAAGGTAGAAGCGGTGCCCAGCAGAGTCTTTGCCGAGGCAGCGCCAGAGGCGGCGAACCCGTGGACGATGGCCCAACAGCAATTCGATATCGCGGCTAATGTGCTCGGCTTGGATCCGAACATGGCGCGGGTGCTGCGCGAGTGTAAGCGCGAGCTGACCGTGACCTTCCCGGTGCTGATGGACGACCACACCATCCACATGTTCACCGGCTACCGGATTCACCACAACATCGACCGCGGCCCTGCCAAAGGCGGCATCCGGTATCACCCCGGCGTCACCCGGGAGGAAGTCAAAGCGCTCGCCATGTGGATGACGTGGAAGTGCGCGGTCGTTGGGATTCCCTACGGCGGAGCCAAGGGCGGCGTGGTCGTCGACCCCAAGCTGCTCAGCCGCAACGAACTCGAAAACCTGACGCGGCGATTCACCAGTGAGATCAGCATCGTGATCGGTCCTGACCGCGACATCCCGGCTCCGGACGTCAACACGAACGCCCAGATCATGGCCTGGATGATGGACACGATCAGCATGCAGGCGGGCCATTCGGTGCCGGCGGTCGTGACCGGCAAGCCGCTGGGCATCGGTGGCTCGGAAGGCCGGCCGGAAGCCACGGGTCGCGGTTGCATGCTGACCACGCTGGCGGCGCTGAGGCATCTTGGGATCCGTCCCGAAGACGCGACGGTCGCCGTCCAGGGCGTGGGCAACGTGGGTTACACCACCGCCAAGCTGCTGGCCCAAAAGGGCTGCAAAGTCGTCGCGGTCAGCGACTCGAACGGCGCGTGCTACAACGAGGACGGCATCGAGCTCGACGAAGTCGTGCGCGAGAAAGAACTCACCGGACGGTTGCGGCAGAAGGTATGCACCTTCATCAGCAACGAGGAACTGCTCGAGCTGCCGGTCACCGTCCTGGTTCCGGCGGCGCTCGAGAACCAGATCCACCGCGGCAACGCCAACCGGATCAAGGCCAAGGTTATTTGCGAAGGCGCCAATGGGCCGACCTCGCCGGAGGCGGACGAGATCCTCTACAAGAAGGGTGTCTTCGTCATCCCCGACATCCTGGCCAACGCCGGCGGCGTCACCGTCTCGTACTTCGAGTGGGTGCAGGACCTGCAGGAGTTTTTCTGGGACGAGCATGATATCAATGAGCGGTTGGAGCGGATCATGCTGCGGGCGTTCGACAACGTGCTCCACGTGAGCCTGGAAAAGAAGGTCATGATGCGGACCGCCGCCTATGTGCTGGCGGTTGACAAGGTTGCCCAGGCGACCACGATCCGCGGTATCTACCCCTAAGGAGAGGGCGCGTAGTTAGAGACTACGAGGCCTGGCACCGCCAGTACGACGACCCGACCAGTACGTTGGCGCAGCGCCTGGCCATTGTGCAGCGCCGCCTCGCCGAGCGTCTGTCGGCCGCGCCATCCGGCGCGGTTCGGCTGATCAGCATGTGCGCCGGTCAGGGTCGCGACGTGTTCGGGGTCCTTCCGGATCACCCGCGCCGTGGCGATGTCACGGCCGTGCTCGTGGAGCTCGATCCCCGCAACGTTGAGATCGCGCGGGCGAGTGCGGGGCGTACCGGCCTTACACAGGTCGAGGTGCTCGAAGGCGACGCGGCGGTCAGTGACCTTTACGCCCCCTTCGTGCCGGCGGACATCGTGCTGGCCTGCGGGATCTTCGGCAATATCTCGGATCAGGACCTCGAGCGCACCGTGGGCAACCTCTCGATGCTCTGCCAGACTGGAGCCTCGGTGATCTGGACCCGACATCGCAACGAGCCGGACTTGACGCCCCGGATTCGGAGCTGGTTTGCGGAAAGTGGCTTCGGCGAGCTGAGCTTCGACGCGATCGACAATGAATCGAAATCGGGGATCGGCACAGTCCGCCTGACCGGCGCCCCGCTGCCGTTCCAACCCGGCTTCCGCTTCTTCACGTTCACTCGCTGAGCTCACCCTCCCCCTCTAGGGGAGGCAGGTCTAATCCCCTCCCCCTGTAGGGGAGGCAGGTCTAATCCCCTCCCCCGCTCGCGGGGGAGGGCAGGGTGGGGGCCTTGAGATCCGCCACTTTCCCGCCGGAGATGCGCACCAGTTCCTGCGGTGCGATGGGAAAGACGTGGCGCGGAGTGCCGGCCGCGGCCCACACGACGTCGTACTGGAGTAGATCGCGATCGATGAAGGTCGAGATCGGCGCCGGAAAGCCGATGGGCGGCACGCCCCCGATGGAATAGCCCGTCGCCTGGCGCACCGCGTCGGCGTTGGCCTTGCCGATTTCGGCGCCGCTAAGCGCGGCGAGGCGTTGCGTATCGAGCTGGTTGACGCCGGAGACGAGCGCGATCACCGGCGAGCCGCCGGCCAGGAAGAGCAGCGACTTCACGATCTGTCCGACACTCGTCCCCACGGTGGCCGCCGCCTCCTGCGCGGTTCGTGTCGAGGACGGAAATTCCTCGATCCACGTGACCACACCAGCCGCTGCCAGCGCCTGCCGCACGCGGTCGGGCGCCGAAAGTTGTTGATCCATTTGCGAGGTCATCCGTTATAATCCCCGAAAACCAGCTCGTTCTGAGGTACACGCATACCCTTTGGGCTCGATACGGCATCGGAGGCGACCTCGATGAGTGTGCGTGCGCCCCTGAAGCCCTCGCCGTTCGAGACGGCCGACACCTTCGAGCTGGGACGTTTCAAGCGGGCCCGCCGAGCCTATGGCTTCGACGAAGTTGCCCTGGTGCCGGGCCGCGTGACCATTAATCCCGAAGAAGTCGACAGCTCGTTCGAGCTTGGCTCGCTGCGCCTGGACGTGCCGATCCTGGCAGCTGCTATGGACGGCGTGGTCGATGTTCGCTTCGCCGTCGAGATGGGGCGGCTTGGCGGGATGGCGGTCCTCAACCTCGACGGCCTGCAGACTCGCTACGCGGACCCGACCAGCATTCTCAGCGAAATCGCGGAGGCGCCTCGCGATCGGATCAACGCCCTGCTCCAGAAGGTTTACCAGGCGCCGGTCCGCGAACAGTTGATCGGGGAGCGGATCACGGCCGTCAAGCGGGCCCGAGTGCCGGTCGGCGTCTCGACGGTCCCGGCCCAGGCGCGGCGGCGCGCAGGGCTCGTGCAGGAGGCCGGTGCCGACTGCTTCGTCGTCCAGGGGACGGTGCTGACGGCGCGACATATCTCTCGCTCCTACGAACAACTCTCCTTCGAGAAGCTGTGCGCCGAGCTGTCGATCCCAGTCGTGGCCGGCAACTGCGTGGAGTACGAGACTGCGCTCGAGTTGATGCAAACCGGGATCACCGGCATCCTGGTCGGCGTCGGACCGGGTGCGGCCTGTACCACGCGAGGCGTGCTCGGTGTCGGCGTGCCCCAGGTGACGGCGACCAGCGATGTGGCTGCGGCGCGCGAGACGTATTTGCGCGAGACCGGCCGTCGGGTCCAGGTCATCACCGACGGAGGGATGCGCGTCGGCGGGGACATCGCCAAGGCCTTCGCGTCAGGGGCGGACGCCGTCATGGTCGGCTCGATCTTCGCGGGGACGATGGATGCCGCGGGCGGCGGCTACCACTGGGGCATGGCGACTCCCGATCCGAACCTGCCGCGCGGAACCCGCATCAAGGTTGGCCAGCGTGGGACGCTGCGCGAAGTGCTGCTGGGGCCGGCCCGGGTCGATGACGGAACGCAGAACCTGGTCGGCGCCTTGCGCTCCGCGATGGGAGTCTGCGGTGCGCGTAGCCTGCGCGAGTTCCAGCTGACCGAACTGGTGATCGCCCCCGCGATCCAGAGCGAGGGGAAGCTTTTTCAGCAAGCCCAACAGGTGGGCATGGGAACCTAGCGGTCGCCCGAGCGTCGACCCTCCAACCACACTCTCTCCCCGACAATTCCCGTTCGCCGCTCGTAGACAATTTCCCTCCCACTCTGGGGGAGGGCAGGGTGGGCGCCGAAGAATTGGTGCTCGTCCTGGACTTCGGTTCCCAGTACAGCCAGCTGATCGCGCGCCGCGTGCGGGAAGCCGGCGTCTACTGTGAGCTGATTCCTGGGACGACGACGTGGGAGGCGATCCGCGACCGGGCTCCCAGCGCCCTGATCCTTTCCGGCGGCCCGGCGAGCGTCTATGAGGACGGCGCCCCGCGTTGCGATCCGGCGGCGCTCAATGCCGGCGTGCCGGTGCTGGGCATCTGCTACGGGATGCAATTGCTGGCGTATCAGCTTGGTGGCATGGTGGCGCCCGCCGGTAAGCGGGAGTATGGCCCGGCGAGCGTGCAGGTCGCGGACCCGGCCGGTCTCTTTGTCGACCTGCCCGCGCAGCTGCCAGTCTGGATGAGCCACGGGGACACCATCCTCGAAGCGCCGGCCGGGTTTCGCCGGCTGGCGGAGTCTGAGAATTCGACCATCGCGGCCATGGCCGACGACGCGGGTCGGTATGGTATCGCCTTTCATCCCGAGGTCATCCATACCCCACAGGGTCGGGAAATTCTGCGCAACTTTCTCTACCAGGTCGCGGGCTGCCGCGGCACCTGGAAACCCGCCGCCTTCATCGACCAGGCCACGGAAGCGATCCGGGCACAGGTGGGCGAGGGGCGAGTTCTCTGCGCGCTCTCGGGCGGCGTCGATTCGGCGGTGTGCGCGACGCTGGTGCATCGAGCCATCCCCGGCCAGCTGACCTGCCTGATCGTGGACAATGGCCTGCTGCGTCGCGACGAACGGCGTCGCGTCGAGGAGGTGATGCAGCGTCACCTCGGCATCGACCTCAAGGCCATCGATGCGAGCGAGCAATTTCTGGCCGCTTTGCAGGGCATCATCGACCCCGAAGAAAAGCGCCGCCAGATCGGCGCCACCTTTATCAAGGTCTTCGAGGCTGAAGCGGCAAGGCTCTCCGGCGTCGACTTCCTGGCGCAGGGGACGCTCTACCCCGATGTCATCGAGAGCACGAGTCACGACACCCACAATGCGCACCGCATCAAGACGCACCACAACGTCGGCGGGCTGCCCGCCGACCTGCGCTTCAAGCTGGTCGAGCCCCTTCGGTATCTCTTCAAGGACGAGGTGCGCGCCATCGGCACCGCGCTGGGCCTGCCTGACGACATGGTCCATCGCCAGCCGTTTCCCGGCCCGGGCCTGGCCGTCCGCATCATCGGTGAGGTCACCCGCGAACGCCTCGATACGCTACGGGCGGCGGACTGGATCGTCGTCGATGAGATCAAGGCCGCGGGCCTCTATCGCGCGCTCTGGCAGTCGTTTGCGATCCTGACGCCGCTGCAGAGCGTCGGCGTGATGGGGGACTATCGCACCTATGGCAACGTGGTCGCGGTACGCGCGGTCCAGAGCGAGGATGGGATGACCGCCGACTGGGCCCGGCTGCCCTACGACGTGCTGGCCAAGATCTCAACGCGGATCGTCAACGAAGTTCCCGGCGTGAACCGTGTCGTCTACGACATCTCGTCGAAGCCCCCCTCAACGATCGAATGGGAGTAAATCTCCCTCCCCCGCGTACGGGTTCGCAGGAATATTCCCCTCCCCCGCTCGCGGGGGAGGGCAGGGTGGGGGCTCCCTAACCCATGAACGTTCTGGTCGTCGGCGCCGGTGCGCGTGAGCACGCGCTGACCTGGAAGGCGCTGCTGAGTCCGCTGACCGATGCCGTCTACTGCGCGCCGGGCAATGCCGCCACGGCCGCGATCGCGATCAACACCGGGCTCTCGGCAACGGATGTGGATGGGATCACCCGGTTCATCGCCGAGCGCGACGTCGGATTGACGGTGATTGGTCCGGAGGCCGCCGTCGACGCCGGCCTCGCCGACCGCGTGGCGGCGTCCGGCCGATTGGTCTTCGGCCCGAGCAAAGCGGCCGGCCGGATCGAGAGCAGCAAAGCCTTCGCAAAGTCCCTGATGGAGAAGGCCGGGGTCAGCACGCCCGCCTACAGGGTGTTCGAGGATCCGGCCAGCGCCAAAGATTTCGTGCGCGGCGAGCGCCGGGCCTTCGTCGTCAAAGCGGACGGGCTCGCCCAGGGGAAAGGCACACTCGTTCCGCGCGATGCGGACGAGACGCTCGAATGCATCGACACCTTGATGCTGCGCAAGACCGTGGGTGCCGCCGCCGACCGCATCGTGCTCGAAGAGAAGATCGACGGTCGTGAGGTTTCCTTGATGGCCCTGGTCGATGGCGAGCGCGTGGTGCCTCTGCCGCCGGCCTGCGACTACAAACGCGCGCTCGACGACGACAAGGGCCCTAATACCGGCGGCATGGGTGGGTACTCGCCGGTCTCGTTCTTCGATGACGACGACGTCGCGCGCGCCCTTGACACCGTGCTGCGGCCGGTGGCGCGCGTGATGGGCGAGGACGGTACGCCGTACCGCGGCTGTCTCTATGCCGGACTGATGGTCAGTCCCTCCGGCGTCCAGGTGCTCGAGTTCAATGCCCGTTTCGGTGACCCGGAGGCGCAGGTGGTCCTGCCGCGGCTGGCCGACGATCTGATCCCGCTCCTCGAGGCGACGGCGCGCGGCGACCTGGGCGGTGTCACGCCGTCATGGTCGAAGCAAGCGAGTGTGGGTGTGGTCCTTGCCTCGCGCGGTTATCCCGGGACGTATCAGACCGGTTACCCGATCGACGGGCTGGGGACGCTCGAGCACGGGGTTCTGGCATTCCACGCGGGGACGACCGCGGGTGCCGGCGGCTACCGCACCGCCGGTGGGCGGGTCCTCACGCTTGTCGCACTCGGCGGTTCGATCGCGGAGGCGCGCGATCGCGCCTACCGCAACGTCGACCGCATCTTCTTTCAGGGTTTGACCTGCCGTCGCGACCTCGCCGTGCGCGAGCTGGAAGCGCCGGCCCTGCCATGAGCGAAGCGCCACTTGTCGGCATCGTGATGGGCAGCGATTCGGATCGTCCGACGATGCAGCGCTGCTGTGAGGTGCTCGATGCCTATGGCATTGCCTACAAGGTTGTCGTCCGCTCGGCCCACCGCGACCCCGAGGGGTGCCGGACCTGGGCGACCGAGGCTGAAGGGCGCGGCATGAAGGTTCTGATCGCGGCGGCGGGTGGTGCCGCGCACCTGCCGGGCGTGGTCGCCGCCTGGAGCATATTGCCCGTGATCGGCGTGCCGATGTCGGGCGGCGCGCTCGGTGGGCTGGACGCGCTGCTCTCGATGGCCCAGATGCCGGCCGGCATCCCGGTCGCGACCGTCGCGATTGGTGATGCGGGCGCGAGAAACGCCGCCCACCTGGCGATGGCGATCCTGGCGCTCAACGATCCGTCCGCCAGAGACAAGCTGGTCAAGCGACGGGAGGCCAACCGGGGAGTAAAACCGGCCTAAAACCCGGGCATACAATTAGCGCCGTGCCCAAGGTCTTGATCACCGAGACTGTGCTGCGCGACGCGCAGCAGAGTCTCATCCAGGGCCGCCTCAAGCTGCAGCACGTGCTGCCGATCGCCACGACCCTGGACGACATCGGGTACCACGCACTCGACGCATGGGGCGGTTGGACCTTCGCCGCTTCTGTCCGCGCGATCAAGGAAGATCCGTGGCAACGGCTGCGCGCGCTGCGGGCCGCCATCGCCAAGACGCCGCTGCAGATGTTGATCCGCGGCCAAACGCTGCTGGGGCAGGCGCACCAGCCTGACGACGTGGTGCGCGCTTTCATCGAGCAGGCCGTCGAAGACGGCATCCGCGTCATCAAAATGTTCGACCCGCTCAACGACCTCCGAAACCTGGAGGTGCCGCTTGAAGCGGCCCGGAAAGCGGGGGCGCGCGTCATCGGGGCGCTCGTCTACAGCCCGAGCCCGGTGGTCGACGAGGCGCGCACGGTCAAATCGGCCGGCCGGTTGAAAGCCATGGGCGCGGACTGGATCGGGATCGAAGACGTTGCCGGTATCCTGGCGCCGATCGAGGCCCGGGCGCTGGTCGCCGCGATCGCGAGCGCCACCGAGCTGCCCGTCACTGTTCACTCCCACTCGACCACCGCGCTCGCGCCCATTTCGTATTTCGCGGCGATCGAAGCCGGCGCCACCGGCATCGACACCGCCCTGTCGGCGCTGGCGTGGGGCGCCTCCCAACCCGCGACCGAAACCATGGTCGCCAGCCTCCGCGACGGGCCGTACGACACGGGCCTCGACCTCAATCTGATCAGCCAGGCGAGCCGGTACTTCGACGAGATCCATGACGAGTACCTCGAGTTCCAGGACCCGATCGCCTTTCGAAACGATGTCTTCGTCCTGCAGCACCAGTTGCCGGCGCCCGTCCTCGCGGTCCTGATCCGTAACCTTCGTGAACGCAACGCCATCGATCGATACGACAAGCTGCTGCAGGAACTACTTCTGGTTCGTCAGGAGATGGGGTACCCGCCGATGGCCGCGCCCATCAACCGCATCGCGGCCAATCAGGCAATGGCCAACACGCTCAGCGGCAAGCGCTACCAGCACATCGAGCAGCCCTTCCGGGACTATGTCAAGGGACTCTACGGTTCGCCGCCCGGCCCCATCGATCCCGAGGTCCGCAAACGTGCGCTGGGTCCGTCGGACGCGATTACGCTCCGGCCCGCGGACCTCTTACAGCCCGGTATCGATCGGGCGCGTCGCCAGATGCGCAAGCAGGGCCTGACGGCGACCGGCATCGACCAGGTGTTGACCTACATCTTGTTTCCGGAAGATGCGCCGAATATCCTGCGACCGGACGCGCACCGGGGCGAGGCCGCGACGGCACCGGTGCCGACACCGACACCCGAGCACCCGGCCTCGCCGCCGGCGGCCGCGCCTGCTCCGGCGTCGCCCAGCGCGGCCGCATCCGCTCGCGAGTTCACCGTCGAGGTCGATGGTGAGTCGTACCACGTTCGGATCCTTGGCGACGGGGCCGCACCCGGCCCGGCGCCCCAGCCTGCCGCCGCGTCAGGTCCGACACCGGCGCAGCGTGCCGGTGGCGATGGGGCGATCCAGGCGCCGATGCAGGGGATGGTCGTCAAGGTCAAGGTCGCAAAGGGCGACACGGTCCGTCTCGGAGACGTCGTCGTCGTGCTGGAGGCGATGAAGATGCAGAACGACATCGTCGCGACGGTCGGCGGCACGGTGCGCGAGGTGTTCGCCAAAGAGGGAGCCATCGTCGGTCCCAACGACGTGCTGATGACGATTGGCTAGCGTCACCAAGGTTCTGGTCGCGAACCGCGGCGAGATCGCCCTCCGCGTCATGCGGACCTGCCGCGAGATGGGCATCCCGACGATCGCGGTCTATGCCGAACCGGATGCACGCGCCCCGCACACACTCTTCGCCGACGAGCGTGTCGCTCTGCGCGGCGCGACGCCGCGACAGGGCTATCTCGACATCGAGCAGTTGGTGCGAGTCGCCAGAGGACGTGGCGCTGATGCCATTCATCCCGGTTACGGCTTTCTGTCAGAGAACCCGGCATTCGCTGAGGCGTGCCTGAAAAACGGTCTGACCTTCATCGGTCCGACGGCGCCCAGCATGCGGGCGATGGGCGACAAAGTCGAGGCCCGCCGGCGGATGATCGAGGCCGGCGTCCCCGTCGTACCCGGAACGGCCGCGCTCGCGGATGAGGCAGCCGCCGTTCGCGAAGCGGAACGCATCGGCTACCCGGTGATGGTCAAGGCCGCCGCCGGCGGTGGCGGCATCGGCATGCGGGTCGCGATGGGGCCCGGCGAGCTCCCGGCTGCCTTTGAGGCCTGCCGCCGCGCGGCGCAGAGTTCGTTCGGCAGCCCCGACGTCTACCTGGAGCGATATCTGCAGCATCCGCGGCACATCGAGATGCAGATCCTGGCCGATGATCACGGCACGACCCTTGCGCTCGGCGAGCGCGACTGCTCGATCCAGCGGCGGCATCAGAAGCTCCTGGAAGAGACGCCGGCGGTTGGCCTGACCGATGCGCGGCGACATGCCATGGCGCAGTCCGCCGTCAAAGCCGCGGCGGCAGTGGACTATCGCAACGCTGGGACCATCGAGTTCATCGTGACCGGCGACGACTTCTATTTTCTCGAGATGAACACCCGTCTCCAGGTCGAGCACCCGATCACGGAGTCGGTCCTCGGCATCGACCTCGTCCGAGAGCAAATCCGCATCGCCCGCGGCGAGCGGCTCGCGCCGGGCGGATACGGCCCACCCCGTGGGCACGCGATTGAGTTCCGGATCAACGCCGAGGACCCGCTGCGCAATTTCATGCCGACGCCGCGGCGAGTCCGCCGCTATGCGCCCTCGACGGGGCCGGGCGTGCGCGTCGACAGCGGTATCCGGCCGCACCAGGAGGTCTCGCCGCACTTCGACTCGTTGCTGCTGAAGCTGATCGTCTGGGCCGACTCTCGAGAGTCGGCGATCGGCCGAGGGCGGCGGGCGCTGCAGGAATTCGTCCTGACCGGACCGAAGACGACGATCCCATTCCACCGCGCCCTCTTGGAGGAGCCGGACTTCGTGAGTGGTCGGATCTCGACCAGCTTCATCCAGGATCACCCGAGCCTCGTGGCGAAGACGAAGGCGTTCGACCAGGAGGTCTCGCCCTTCGACTCACTCTACGGCGCGGGCGAGGTCGCGGCCGCCATCGCCGCGGGGGTCGTTCTCAGTGGCGAGGGTTAGCGGCCGATGACCAGCGGGGCGTCGTATTCCTGCGCCACCGCATTCCCGTTGATGTCGGTCACGCTGGTGGTCACCACCAGCTGGTAGGTCCCCGGCCGCAGCTTGACGGCGATCGTGGCCAGGTGGTTGTCGGCGTCGAAGCTCACATGCGCGTCGACAACCCTTCCGTCGGCATCCTTGACCTGGATGGTGTCGCTCGAGACCGTCTCTGGTTTGAGGTCGGCATCGAAGTGCACACGCACCTGCTGTCCGGGCGGGGTTTGGACGACCTCGACCGAAACAACCGTTGGCCCATGGCCCAGCAGCATCGCCGGCGAGGCGCTCACCGCGTCGATCAGGTAGCGCTGGGCTTGTGGCGCTGGCGACAACTGCTGGCTGAGCGCAACCACCGTCAATTGCTCCTCGAAGAAACTCATGTCGACGCCGTTCTTGCCGCTGAAGATCCGAACCCCCACCAGGAAGGCGTTGGGTTTGGAACCACTCGGCTGGACGGTCACCGGATAGTACCGGCTGAAGTGGCTACCGGCCGGGCCAAGGAGCGACGAGGCCCCGGCCTGGTAGGCGGCGAGGCCCGCGTCGTCCAGCTCCGCCTGGGCGGCGGCACCGTCGCCGTTGATCCGAGCCAGCATGAACTTGGCGACCTCGGCCAGGGCCTGGTTCGCCGCCGAGTCGTTGGCCGAAGGGGTTGCGGTCGCCGTCCAGAAGGCCCGGCCGCCCGCCTCATCCCGCCGTGTGAAGAGCACGAGGTCACCGCTCGGCGACCATTGGGGCGACGCGTATTCGGTTGACGGCGGGCCGAAGGCTGTGGGGTTAGTCCCGTCGCGGTTGACCAGCAGCAGGCTTGGACCTACGCCGCTGCCGTTGGTGGCCGTGGTCGCCAGGAGCAAGGAGGTGGCATCGGGACCCCAGCTCAGGTCCGACCAGCTCTGACCGACGGGACTGGTTGCGACCTTCTGGAAGGATTGGCCATCCCCCACGTACAGATCCGTGCTCGCGCGCTGCGGGACGAAGAACGCAAGGTCGCCCTTGGACGACCAGGCGAAGCCGGACGCTCCCGTGGTCAGCAACCTCGTCGACCCGGTGGTTCCCAGGTCGAGGACGACTGACCCGTCGGTGCCCTCGACCGCCAACCGGGGACTCGTTGGCGACGCCGCGAGCCGGCCTTGCTGGACGCCGAGTGCGATGCCGCTGGCCTGCGTTCCGCGCAGGTCGACGACGTGGAGCCGGCCCTGAGCGACGTACGCGATCCGATCCTGACCGATCCAGACCGGAGCCCGATCGGGGACTCCGCTAAGGGTGACAAGGGTAGCCTGCAAGACGCCTTGCAGGTCCCAGACCCCGAGATTCGCCTGGTTGCCCGCCGCGATCTGCCAGGCAGCGATCAGCCCGCCCGATGGGGCAGCGGCCGGCAAGCTGCCGCCCGGGACGAGGATGCGGATCGGCGTCCCGAGCGAGCTCATCAGCCAGACGTCGGTCGTCGCCGTAAGCGCTGGCGGACCTGCCGGAGTCGGGCTCGGGGTTGTGGAGGCCGTTGCGCTCGGCGAGCCCGGGCCGTGTTGCCCGGCCGGGCGGGTAGCCAGGATCTGGCCCGCGGGCGTCCAGGTGGCGCTCAGAATGGTGCCTGAATCGGCCAGCCGGCTGTCGTAACCGTAGGCCACGCTCGCGCTTTTGTACGACGGCGGAACGATCGGCGTGACCGGCGGCCGGACGGTCGTGAAGTGGACGACGACGGGGGACGGAGCCGGCGTGGGTGTCTGTCGAACCAGCGGGTTCGGCGCCGGGGTGGGTGTGGGCTTGGCAAGTGGCTTAAAGGTGACGGAGTAGGAGGTATTGGGGGCAAGCGGGTGGTCCGGGATGATCACGAGGTTCTGCCCGACCCACTGCTTGGTCACCGAGGTGGCCGGCTCGATCACGACCGATTCCGCCACGGCGGTCTTGTCGACCGGCCCCGTGAAGGGGATCACAATCGGCTCGCCGGTGCCGACGTTCGTCTTGTTGGTGAGTCCGGCGCAGTCGCAAGCGACCTGGGGCCCCCCGGTCTGGCCGTGGAGGTAAATCTCGACGCCGACCACCACCAGGAAGCCGGCCGCGACCGCCGCCATCGCCGGCGCGAGCGTCTTCAGCGACAGGCTGAAGGGGAACCACCCGTGGGAGGCACGAGCCGCGAGCGTCCGTCGGGCTTCCGTCATCAGTCTGGCGCGCAGGTAGTTGTGGAAGTGCGGATCCAAGGGCGGCGCAGCGGGCCGCGACGTCTTGAGGAGATCCACAACCGCGCGATCGGCTGGATCCGAGAACAGCTCTTCGAGTTCGGGATCGTTCATCATGTCAGTTCCGCCTCGAGCTGAGGCAACTCTTTGCGCAGTCGCTCGACACCCCGGTGTAGCAGCAGCTTGACCGCCCCCGAGCTTTTTCCGAGGATGTGCGCGATCTCCTCGATCTTGCGATCCTCGTTGAACTTGAGCACCATCGCCGCCCGCTGCTGGCGTGGCAGCTGGTCGATGGCCGCCCAGATACGGCGGCTGCGATCGCGCCGAACGACCTCGTCGACTACGGCCGGGGCGGTGCTCGGCAGGCTGGCGCCTTCCTCGAGGTCCACCTCACCGTGCAGTCCGCGGTAATGGTCGGCCACCGCGTTCAGGGTGATCTGGTAGAGCCATGAAGAGAAAGGATGGCCCGAGTAGGTGTACCGCTTGATATTTCTAAGCGCTTTGAAAAACACCTCCGACGTCACATCCTCGGCCAGGGATTGGTCTCGTACTCTCGAATACGCAAATCGATAAATCTGCGGGAAGTAGCGGTCGTATAGGACCCCGAACGCGTCCGGGTCTTGTTTCGCTCGCTCCACGAGATCCCGCTCTTCAAATTCCGGCATCAGGGCACCCCATTGGGCGCCCGCTGCAGACTGAACGGGTGGCGCCCCCACTTGGTTACGTGTCCGGCCAATTTACCAGCAACTTCCCCGTATATGAAAAGTCGCGTGCGGCAAGAGAGGTTACGGACCATCCACGGCAGCTATAATCAGCCCGTCACCGACGGCACGCCACCCACAAGGAGACCAGCCGCCGATTGATCCCTCGATACGCCCATCCGGAGATGAGCGAGATCTTCTCCCCAAAGCAGCGCTACGAGTTGTGGCTGCGGATCGAGCTCATCGTTTCTGAGGGCTGGGCCGAGATCGGGGAGATCCCGCGGTCGGCGCTCGACCGCCTCCGCCAGGCCCGCGTCGACCCCGACCACATCGCCCGGCTGGAGGAGCGTGTTGGGCACGACGTGGTTGCCTTCCTGGACTCGCTCGCCGAACCCCTGGGCGACGACGCCCGCTATCTGCACCGCGGCCTGACCTCGTCCGACGTCCTCGACACGGCACTCGCTCTCCAGCTGGTCGCGGCGGCGGACATCCTTCTTAAGGATGTCGACCGCCTATCGTCGGTGATCCGGCGGCGCGCGATCGAGGAGCGCGGGACCCTGATGGCCGGCCGGACTCACGGCATCCACGCCGAGCCGATCAGCTTCGGGTTCGTCCTGGCGGGCTGGCTGGACGAGCTCGACCGCGACCGACAGCGGTTGGTCACGGCCCGCGAGGACATCCGTGTCGGGAAGCTCTCGGGGGCGGTGGGGACGCACGCGACCGTCGAGCCGAGGGTCGAGGAGTCGTCGCTCAAAAAGTTGGGCCTGAAGGTGGCCCCCGTCACCACTCAGGTGATTGCCCGCGACCGCCACGCCGCCTACTTGACGACACTGGCCGTGCTGGCCGGCGGCCTGGAGAAGTTCGCCACCGATATCCGGCACCTGCAGCGCACGGAAGTCTCGGAGGTCCGCGAGCCGTTCGGCGAGGAACAGAAAGGCTCCTCGGCGATGCCGCACAAGCGCAATCCGATCCTGAGCGAGCGCGTATGCGGCCTGGCTCGGGTGGTGCGGGGCTATGCGCAGACGTCGCTCGAGAACCAGGCGCTCTGGCACGAGCGCGACATCAGCCACTCGTCGGCCGAGCGCATCATCTTCCCCGATGCCTGCACCCTCCTCGATTACATGCTGCGACTGATGGCCGACATCATCGAGGGCCTGACAATCGACCGGGAGCGCATGCGGGCGAACCTCTACCGAAGCGGCGGCGTGGTGTTCTCGCAGCGCGTCCTGCTGGCGTTGGTCCAGAAGGGGATGTCACGGCAAGACGCCTACCGTCTGGTGCAACGGACGGCGATCAGCGCACTCGACGGGGGACCGGACTTCAAGACGGCGATCGGGCAGGTCCCCGAGGTTGCGGAGCGGTTGACCGAGCGCGAGCTCGCGGAGCTCTTCGACCCGGCGTTTTACCTGCGCCACCTGGACGTGACTTTCGACCGGCTCGGCCTCGAACCCGCCCCGGTTGCAGTGCGGACCTCATGAGCGCCATTCTGACTACCTCACTCCCGCTTCCGCTGCACTCGCGTGGCAAGGTTCGCGACACCTATCGCCTGAGCGACCGCGAGTTGTTGATGGTGTCGACCGATCGGCTCTCGGCGTTCGACGTCGTTCTCCCTACGGCAATTCCCGAGAAGGGCCGGGTCTTGAACCAGCTCTCGCTGGCGTGGTTCCATGAGACCGGCGACCTGGTCCGCAATCACCTCTGTCAGGATCAATCGATCGCCCCTGAGCTGCTCGAGGCCATGCCGGACCTCGACCAGCGCAGCATGCGTGTTGTCATGGCGCAGCCCATCATGTTCGAATGCGTGGTCCGAGGCTACCTCTCGGGATCGGGTTGGAAGGACTACCAGCGCACCGGAACCATTTCCGGTGAACCGCTACAAGCCGGGCTGAAGGACAGTGACCGCTTGCCCGAGCCGATCTTCACGCCGGCGACCAAGGCGCTGTCGGGACATGACGAGAACATCTCGCGCGCCGAGATGGCTAACCGTGCCGGCACCGAGCTGGCGCAGCAGCTCGAACGGTTTAGCCTCTCGCTTTACCGCTTTGGTGCGGAACGCGCGCTCGAATGCGGGCTCATCCTGGCCGATACGAAGTTCGAGTTCGGGCTGCTCGACGCGGAGGTGATCCTGATCGACGAGGTCCTGACGCCCGATTCCTCGCGCTTCTGGGATCTCGAGCAGTACCAGCCGGGCGGACCCCAGCCATCGTTCGATAAGCAATATGTCCGCGATTACCTTGAGCAGATCGGCTGGAACAAGCAACCGCCGGCGCCCCCGCTCCCGGACGATGTGGTCGCCGGCACGACCGCCCGCTATCTCGAGGCATTACACCGTCTGAACTTGTTAGCCGCGGCGGAGCGGAAATGATCTACCAAGCAGAGGTGTTCGTCACCCTGAAATCGGCCGTCAATGACCCGGCGGGCCTCACGATCAAGGGTGGTTTGCACGCGCTCGGCTTCGATTCCGTCACCGAGGTGCGGTCGGGCAAGTACCTGGTCGTGACCCTCGATGCCGAGGGCGAGGACCAGGCTCGCTCGCGAGTCGAGGAGATGACCCGGCAGCTGCTGGCCAACGAAGTCATCGAGGATTACCGCATCGAGCTGCAGCCGGTCGCCGCTTTATCTCCCTCCCCCTCCGGGGGAGGGCGGGGTGGGGGCCTTAACGCTTGAGGACCGGCATTATCGTTTTCCCCGGCACCTGGAGTGACCGGGATTGTGCCCACGCGGTTGGCGAGATCCTCGGTCAGCCGACCCGATACGTGGATTATCGAGAAGAACGTCTCGATGATCTCGACCTCGTGATCCTGCCGGGTGGCTTCTCATACGGCGACTACCTCCGATGTGGCGCGATCGCCCGCTTCGCTCCGGTGATGGAGGCGGTAACCGACTTCGCGAACCGCGGCGGACTGGTGCTCGGCATCTGCAATGGATTCCAGATCCTGCAGGAGGCGCGCCTCCTGCCCGGCGCGCTGCTGCGGAATGCATCCTGCGAGTTCCGTTGCGAGTGGGTCAACCTTCGGGTCGAGCAGAGCGAATCCGCGTTCAGTCTCGATTCGCGTCCGGGCCAGGTGCTTCGCATCCCGATCTCGCACGGCGAGGGAAATTTCTTCGCCGACCGGGAAACCCTTGAGGCGATCGAGCGCAACGGCCAGGTTGTGTTTCGCTACTGCGCGCAAGACGGACGGGTGACTGCGGAATCCAACCCGAACGGATCGCTGAGCAACATCGCTGGCATCGCCAACGCCCGCGGCAACGTGGTCGGCATGATGCCGCATCCGGAGCGGGCCTGCGAGGACCTGCTCGGTGGGACCGATGGCCTTATGGTCTTCCGTTCGGCGATCCACGCGCTGGCCCGAGTGGCCGCCTGATGGCGATCGCCGTCAAGCGCGCCCAGCTCGAGGAAGTAGCGCTGAACGAAGACGAGTACCGCGCCATCGTCCGCGCGATCGGCCGCGATCCAAACGACCTCGAGCTCGGGATGTTCGGCGCGCTCTGGAGCGAGCATTGCTCTTACAAGACATCGAAGGCGCTGCTGCGCCAGCTGCCCACCGAAGGACCGGATGTCCTACAGGGCCCGGGTGAGAACGCGGGGGCGGTCGATATCGGCGACGGCCTCGCCGTCGTGTTCAAGATCGAGTCGCACAACCACCCATCGGCGATCGAACCCTACCAGGGGGCGGCCACCGGTGTGGGCGGCATCCTCCGCGACGTGTTCGCCATGGGCGCCCGACCGATTGCGATCCTCGATGCGCTGCGTTTTGGTCCGCTGGAGACAGGCCATAATCGCCACCTCTTCCATGGTGTGATTGCCGGAATCGGCGGCTACGGCAACTGCTTCGGTTGTCCCACAGTTGGCGGGGAGGTCCATTTCGACGCAGGCTACAGCGACAACCCGATCGTCAACGCCATGTGCGTCGGCCTGGTGGCGCACGACCGATTGCGCCGAGCCACCGCGGATCGGGCCGGTGACGTGGTGCTGCTGGTCGGCGCCGACACCGGACGCGACGGCATTCACGGCGCGACCTTCGCCTCGGTAGAGATGGACGAGCGCTCGGCGCAGCGGCGACCGGCAGTCCAGGTCGGCAACCCATTCCTGGAGAAGCTGCTCTGCGAGGCGTGCCTGCAGCTCAACGAGCTCGACGGCGTCACCGCCATCCAAGACCTGGGTGCGGCCGGGCTGACCAGTGCCGCCAGCGAGCTCGCCCATCGGGGCCGTCGCGGCATCGATATCGCCGTCGAGAAGATCAGTCGCCGGGAACAGGGCATGACGCCCTACGACGTGATGCTGTCCGAGTCGCAGGAGCGAATGCTTGTCGTGGTGCGACCCGAGGCCGAGGCGGCGGCACGCGAGGTCTTCGACCACTTTGAGCTCCACGCTGACCGGATCGGGACAGTGACGGGGACCGCAAGGATCCGGATTCGAGATCACGGCGTTTCGGTTGCCGATATCCCGCTCAAGGCGCTGGTCGACGGCGTCCCACTGCGATCGCCGGTCGCGTCGTTGCCCGACAAGCAACCGACGGTCGTGATGCCCGCGGTCGAGGAGCCCGAAGCAGTCTTACTCGACTTGATCGCGAGCCCGAATCTGCGTAGCCGGCGACCGATCTATCGGACCTACGACCATCAGGTGCAGGACAACACCGTGTTCGGCCCCGGATTTGATGCCGCCTTGCTGCGCGTGCCCGGCACCAACAAAGGACTGGCGTTGACGACGGACGGCAATCCCTGGTACGTCGCGCTCGACCCGTACGAAGGGACCAGGGCCGCCGTTGCCGAGGCGGCCCGTAACATCGTCTGCACCGGGGCCCGGCCGATCGCGGTAACAAACTGCCTCAACTTCGGCAACCCGGAACGGCCGGCCATCTTCGGCCAGTTGCAGGAGAGCATCCGTGGGCTCGCCGACGCCTGCCGCGCCCTCGAATTGCCGGTGGTGAGTGGCAACGTCAGCCTCTACAACGAGACGAGCGAGCGCAACATCCCGCCAACCCCGGTCATCGGCATGGTCGGTCTGCTCGACGACCTCTCCCTCCGATGCCCTTCTGGATTCAAGGAGGACGGCGACCTCGTCTTCTTGCTGGGTGAGACGCGGGAGGAACTCGCTGGAAGTGCGTATTTGCGGCTGCTAGGCGCCCCCACCGAAGGCCGCCCCCCGGTGGTGAGTCTCGAGATGGAGCGTCGCCTGCAGGCCGCAATGCTCGATTCCATCCGCCGCGGGGTGATACGCTGCGCCCACGATGTCTCCGACGGAGGCCTGCTGATCGCGCTGGCAGAAAGCGCCCTCTACGGTGGACACGGGCTTCGTTGCCCGGGCATCATGGGCTCGGTCAGCCGCGAGGCGTTCTACTTCGGCGAGTCACAGGGGCGCGTGGTCGTCAGCGTCGCGCCGCGGCGTGTGCCCGAGCTGCAGAAGCTGATGGCGAACCACCACATCCCGCTCTACGCCGTCGGCGTCGTGGGCGGCGAGGATTTCCAGGTAGGGTCGGACATCCGCGTATCCCTCGACAGCTTGCGTGAGGCATGGGAGACGGCGTTTTGAACCGACGCCATCTCATGGCCGATGAACGAATGCACGAGGAATGCGGGCTCTTCGGCATCGATGCACCGGGCGAAGACGTCGCGAACCTCACGTATTTCGGGCTCTACGCCCTCCAGCACCGTGGGCAGGAGAGCGCCGGAATCGCGACGAGTGACGGGCGCACGCTACGGATGCACAAGAGCATGGGGCTGGTCGCGCAGGCGTTCGACCAGGAGGCCCTCGAGCGTTTGACCGGCCACCTGGCGCTCGGCCACACGCGCTACTCCACGACGGGATCGAACCGGCTGGAGAACGCGCAGCCGATCCTCGTCGAGCATCCGCAGCTCGGAACCATCGCCATCGCCCACAATGGCAACCTCACCAATACCCAGGCGCTACGCGACGATCTCGAGCATCATGGGGTCCGCTTCAAAACTTCGAGCGACACGGAGGTGCTCGCCGAGCTGGTCGCGCACACTAGCGGAACCGACATCGTGTCCGTCCTGCGCCGGGCGTTGCCGCGGTTGCAGGGTGCCTATTGCCTCCTGTTCCTGACGACCGACGAGCTGGTCGGCGTCCGTGACCCACTCGGAATCCGGCCGTTGTGTCTCGGTCGCCTGCCCGACGGTGGTGCCATCATCGCCTCGGAGACTTGCGCACTCGACACCGTGGGCGCTGAGTTTGTTCGTGAGATCGAACCGGGTGAGGCAGTCTTGCTCGGGCGTGGTGCGCCGATCGCGGAGCGAGTTATGCTGTCGACGCGCAAGGCGATGTGTATGTTCGAGTTCATCTATTTCGCGCGCCCGGACTCACATCTGCAGGGGCAGTCGCTCTACGAGGCCCGTCGCAACATGGGCCGCGAACTGGCGCGGGAGGCACCGGCCGAGGCCGACATCGTCATCTCCCTTCCGGATTCGGGCACCCCGGCCGCCGTGGGCTTCGCCGAGGCGAGCGGCATTCCCTACAGCGAGGGCTTGATTAAGAGCCGCTATATCACGCGCACCTTTATCCAGCCCAACGAACGGCTGCGGAATGTCGGCATCAAGTTGAAATTCAATCCGCTGCGCCAGATTCTCCAGGGAAAGCGCGTGGTGCTCGTCGACGACTCGATCGTGCGGGGTACCACCAGCCGGAAGATCGTGGAGGAATTACGCCGGGCCGGGACGAGGGCGGTCCATTTTCGGGTGAGCAGCCCGCCAATCCAGTGGCCCTGTTTCATGGGGATCGATATCGCCAGCCGTTCGGAGCTGATCGCATCCGGTCGGAGCGTGGAAGAGGTCGAGCACATGATCGGAGCCGACTCCTTGAAGTACCTCAGCAAGGCCGGGCTGTTTCGCGCGGTGAAAAACGTCAGCGGCTTCTGCATGGCCTGTTTCGACGGCGATTACCCGGTGCCGGTACCCGTGCAACTCGAGATGGACAAGCTGGCGCTGGAAACGGTGGCTCCATGACGACCTACCGCGATGCCGGCGTCGACATCGATGCCGGTACTCGGACCGTTGAGCTGATCCGCCCGCTGGCCGCCGCCACCCAGGGCCCGCAGGTGCTTGCCGGCGTCGGTCCGTTCAGTGGGCTCTTTGCCCTGGACACCAGCCGCTACCCGCAGCCGGTGCTGGTGGCCAGCACGGACGGCGTCGGCACCAAGGTCCTGCTAGCGAGTGGCGCGGGTCGTCACGCCCAGATCGGTGCCGATCTCGTGAACCACTGTGTCAACGACATCCTGACGGCAGGGGCCGAGCCCCTTTTCTTCCTCGACTATGTCGCGACCGGTGTGCTCGACCCTCCAGTCATCGCCGAGCTCGTCTCGGGGATGGCGGATGCGTGCCGCCAGGTCAACTGTGCCCTGCTCGGCGGCGAAACCGCGGAGATGCCCGGCGTGTATCAGTCGACCACCTATGACATTGCGGGCTTCATGGTCGGTATTTGCGAACGCGACAGGATCATCGATGGCGCGGCCATACGCGAAGGCGACGCGCTGCTGGCCTTACCGTCGACCGGTCTCCATACCAACGGCTACAGCCTGGCCCGGCGCGTGATCCCGCGGCAGGCGTTGAGCCAGACGATCCCTGGCAACGGGCACACCGTTCTCGACGCGCTGCTCGCACCACACCGCGCCTATCTCGAGCCGGTGCGACGGCTGCGAGAAGTGGTCGAAATCAAGGGCCTGGCCCACATCACCGGTGGCGGCGTGGTCGGCAACTTGCCGCGGATCCTGCCGATCGGCCTGGGCGCCCGCATTCAGCGCGGGACCTGGCCGGAGCCCGCGATCTTTTCCTACCTCGCGCCCTTTACCCCCGACGACGAGATGTGGCGAACCTTCAACATGGGAATCGGGATGATCGTCGTGGTTGATGAGGCCAGCGCCGCGACCGCGCTGCGCCTGCTCGAGGGACAGATTTTCGTGGTCGGCGATATCGTGGCGTCCGAGCGGCGAACTGTCCAGATCCTCGAGTGAGTGCTGGATCCCCTCCCCCTCTGGGGGAGGGCAGGCTGGGGGCGGCCAATACCCCTCCCCCTCTGGGGGAGGGCAGGCTGGGGGCGGCCAATACCCCGCCCCCTCTGGCGGAGGGCAGGGTGGGCGCGGCCAATACCCCTCCCCCTCTGGGGGAGGGCAGGCTGGGGGCGGCCAATACCCCTCCCCCTCTGAGGGAGGGCAGGGTGGGGGCGGCCAATACCCCTCCCCCTCTGGGGGAGGGCAGGGTGGGGGCATGAGCCGGCTCCGGGTTGGCGTCCTGGTTTCCGGCCGGGGCAGCAACCTGCAAGCGCTGATCGAGGCGGGGAAAGACCCCATGTACCCGGCGCGAGTCGTGATGGTGTGCTCCAACCGGGACTGCGCCGCGCTCGAGCTGGCCAAGAAAGCGGGCATCTCGCGCGAGGTCTTTCGGCTGGCGAACTTCCCCGACCGCAAGGCGCGCGACCTCGCCATGGCCAGGACGCTTCGAACGCACGACGTGGAATTGGTCGTGTGCGCCGGATACGACGCCATCCTGGAGCGTGCGTTCACCCGCCAATTCGATGGTCGGATCCTCAACATCCACCCGTCTCTGCTTCCCGATTTCGCGGGCACCATGGACGCGGTCGGCATGGCCCTGCAAAGCGGCGTCAAAGAAACCGGTTGCACCGTGCACCTGGTCACCGATGATGTGGACCAGGGTCCGATCCTTGCCCAGCGGCGCGTCGAGGTCCGTCCCGACGACACGGTCGAGAGTCTGCGCGAACGGATCCAGGTGGAGGAGCATACCTTGCTGCCGGTGGTCGTCAAGCGCCTGGCCGGCCAACCGCTGCCGCTGGCCCTGTGAACGCGCTCCTCAGCGTCTCCGATAAGACCGGACTTACCGATTTCGCTCGCGGGATCAACGACCTGGGCGTCACGATCTACGCGACCGGCGGCACCGAACGCGTCCTGCGCGAGGCCGGGGTTCCGGTACGTGCCCTGCAGGAACTGACCGGGTTCCCGGAGATGCTTGATGGACGGGTCAAGACCCTGCACCCCAACGTCCACGCCGGCATCCTGGCGCGCCGCGATGAACCGCGCCACCTCCAGGAACTCGCCGATCGCGAGCTGCAGCTGATCGATCTGGTCGTCGTCAACCTGTACCCCTTCGTCGAGACCGTCTCGGCTGGCGCCAGTCCCGCTGAAGCCATCGAATCGATCGACATCGGCGGAGTAACGTTGCTCCGTGCTGCCGCAAAGAACCACGATCATGTGCTGCCGGTGGTCCGACCCAGTGACTACGCGGTCGTCCTCCAGGCTCTCAAAGATCCGGCCGGCATCCCGGCATCGTTGCGGCGCCACCTCGCCGCGGTGGCGTTCGCGCATACCGCTGCCTACGACGCGGCAATTGGCGAACATCTTCGGACGCCGCGAGTGCAGAAAACGCTGCCTGAGGACTTCACCCTGGGCGGCCACAAGCTGCGCGACCTCCGCTACGGTGAGAATCCACACCAGTCGGCGGCGCTCTATCGGACCGTCGACGGCGGCGGGGTCGCGGGTGCCAAGCAGTGGCAAGGACTCGAGCTCTCCTACAACAACCTCCTCGATGCCCAGGCTGCCTGGTCGCTCGTGGGCGATTTCTCGCCGATCGCGGTCGCCATCATCAAGCACGCCAACCCGTGCGGGGTCGCGCTTGGCAACGATCCGGTCGATGCCTTCGATCGGGCGCTGGCCTGTGACCGCCGCTCGGCTTTCGGTGGCATCGTCGCCTTCAACCGTCCGGTCGATGCCACGGTTGCCAAGAACCTGGTCGAGGTCTTCCTCGAGGTCGTGGTCGCGCCGTCCTTCGACGAGGCGGCGCTCGACATCTTCAAGGCGAAGCCCAAGCTGCGGGTGCTGCAGCCAGGGCCAGGGCCGTCGCAGCTCGCCCTTGATATTCGCCCCATCACCGGCGGCTTCCTGGTCCAGACCGCCGATCACACCGGTGACACGCTGGGCGACTCGCGTGTCGTGACGGCGACGACTCCCGACGAGGCGACATTGAAAGACATGCAGTTCGCGTGGACTGTGGCCAAGCACGTGCGATCGAACGCGATCGTGCTGGCGCACCAGGGGGCGACGGTCGGCGTCGGTGCGGGCCAGATGAGCCGCGTCGAGGCGGTCGAGCTGGCGGTGCACCGTGCCGGCCCACGCGCCGCCGGATCGGTGCTGGCCAGCGATGGCTTCTTCCCCTATCCCGACGGCGTCGAGGTGGCGGCCCGCGCCGGGGTACGAGCAATCGTCCAACCGGGCGGTTCGGTGAAGGACAGCGAGGCGATCGCCGCCGCGGACGCCGCGGGCGTCGCCATGGTCCTGACCGGCGAGCGCCATTTCAAGCACTGATGGCTGACCCAAAGGCGACGCACCAGGTCTCGACCAGCCCCGATGTCTCGCTCGACGAGCTGCAGCTGGCGGTGAGAAACCACTCATTGCCACTCGAGGCGTTGCGGTATCCGATCACGCCAATCGGTCTGCATTACCTGCTGATCCATTTCGACATTCCGCGCGTCGATCCTTCCGGGTGGCGGCTCGTGGTCGGGGGTCATGTGCGCGCCCCGCTGACCTTGACGCTCGACGACGTCAAGCAACATCCGGCGGTGACCCGGGCGGTGACGCTGGAGTGTGCCGGGAATGGCCGGGCCATCCTTTCGCCTCGGCCGCTCAGCCAACCATGGCTCTTCGAGGCCGTCGGGACGGCTGAATGGACGGGGACGCCGTTGCGGCCGCTGCTCGAGGCGGCAGGACCGCTCGACGGCGCCGTTGCCGTCGTGTTCACCGGGATGGATCGGGGCGTTCAGGGTGGCATCGAGCAGCACTACGAGCGGAGCCTGACGATGGCGGAGGCCACTCGTGACGAGGTCTTCCTCGCCTATGCGATCAACGGGCAACCGCTGCCGCCCCAACATGGGTTTCCTCTGCGTCTGGTGGTGCCGGGCTGGTATGGCATGACCCACGTCAAGTGGCTTCGGTCGATCACCGTGGTGACTCGCCCGTTCCGCGGCTATCAGCAGGAGCCCGCCTATCACGTCACCAGTACCTGGGATGAATTGGGTGAGCCCGTGACCCGAATGCTGCCCCGCTCGCTGATGGTGCCACCGGGCATCCCCGATTTCCTGCCACGGACGCGCCGGCTCACCCTGGGCGCGTGCATCCTCGAAGGCCGGGCATGGTCGGGCTGGGGGGCGATCGTTCGCGTGGAAGTCAGCACCGATGGCGGAACCTCCTGGGCCGAGTCGCAGCTTGGCGGAGACGGCGGGGACTTCGCCTGGCAATCGTGGCGCCATGTGTGGCACGCCGACCAGGCGGGTGAGTTCGAGCTGTGCTGCCGGGCGACCGACGCCGCAGGGAACGTCCAACCGGTGTCCGCGCCATGGAACGCTCACGGCGTCTGCAACAACCAGGTGCAGCGTGTCAGGGTGGTCGTCGGCGACCAGCTGCCGGTCCAGCAACCGGTCGACAGCCTCTAAGCGAACTGATAATCTTTTGGTGGTCTTCGGGGCAGGGGTGTAACTCCCTGATCGGCGGTAAAGCCCGCGAGCGCCCTACGGCGCATGACCCGGTGAAGGCGAAAGCCCACTCCGGGGCCGACCGTACAGTCGGGATGAAAGAAGGCCCTCGGCGCGCATCTGCGATGCGCCCGGTTGCTGCCCCGGCGGCCAAAGGAGTAATGACGATGGCCGTCCCGACGATCAGATCGCAAACAAAAGTCCCGTCCCCAAGCGTCGGACTTGTCGACCGATTATCGGTGGTGCTGGTCGCGGTGGCGGCGACCATGTGGGCCTCCGACACCTATTTCCGTGCCCAACTCGTTGGTCATTTGAAGCCGGCACAGATCGTCGTCATCGAGGATGCGCTGGTCACCCTGTTCCTGCTGGCATTCCTCCTGCGTGGCATCCCGGAGCTGCGGCGGCTGGATCGGCGGGCTTGGATCGCAATCATTCTGATCGCCGTCGGTCCCCAGGCGGTCGCCACCATCCTGTTCACCCAGTCGTTCTCGTACGGACACTACGCGGAGACGTTCGTGCTCCAGCAGACGCAGCCGGTGATCGCCATCCTGCTCGCGTGGCTGATCCTTGGGGAACGTCGGCGTCCCTGGTTCTGGCCGACCGCGGCGCTCGCCATCGTCGGCGTCTACATGGTGGTCTTCGCGCAAAACCTCAGGGCTCCGTTCTCCGACCTGCAGCACGGCCGGCTCGAAGCGGGACTTTACGCGCTCGGTGCGGCTGCGTTGTGGGCGAGCGGGACCGTGCTCGGCCGTTTCATCCTCGGCAAGCTGAGCTTCACGACAACGACCGCGTTGCGATTTACGCTCGCACTCCCCGTCCTTCTCTTTATCGTCCTGGTCCAATTTGGCGGGTCGGCGTTCGCGCACTACCAATCCTCGGACGTCCTGCCTTTCCTGGGGATCGCGCTGATTCCCGGGTTCCTCGCGCTTCTCCTCTATTACAGGGCGTTGCGCAGCACGCCGGCGACGCTGGCGACGATTGCCGAGATGGCATACCCGGTGGCGGCGACCTTTATTGCCTCCGCACCGCTTCCGTATGGCTTCAACCAGCCGCTCTACCGGGCCCAGTTCATCGGTACCGCCCTACTGATCGCGGTGATCCTCATCTTGAACTACACCAAGGAGCGCACACCGCCGGTGGTTGTCGAGGAGACCGACGCGGCCTAACGCGAAAGATCGAAATTTCGTTGAGCGGGCAGCGTTTTCACTGATGTGGGACGGCTGCGCACATCGGAGCTCCTGGCCGCCCTCTCCGTAGCGCTCGACTTGACGGAAGGGCAGCGCGCCGGACATGCGCTGCACACCGCTTACCTTGCCCTTCGCCTGGCGGATCGGATCGGGCTCCCCCTGGAGACGCGTCGCGCGGTCCTTTACACCGCGCTGCTGAAGGACGCGGGCTGTTCGAGCAACGCGGCCGCGGTGACCCGCATCTTCGGCATCGACGACCAGGAGCTCAAGGCGCGGCAGTCGGTGGCGGGACGATCGGTGCTCGCCATGGCCTATCTGTCCATTCGAAGTCTGCCGGACGAGCCCCTACCGCTGCAGGCGCGCCGGCTGATCGCCTTGGCGCTGTCCGGGACACGAGAGCGCCGGGCGGTGGAGGAGCTGCGCTGCGAGCGCGGCGCCGACATCGCTCGCAAGATCGGCTGCTCGGACGAGGTGGCCGAGGCGATCATGGACCTGCACGAGCATTGGGACGGCAGAGGACTGCCCCGCGGCCTGCGCCGGGAGGCGATCCCGCTGTTGAGCCGCATCGTGACGGTCTGCGCCGGGCTCGACATATTTGCCAGCGTCCGAGGTCCGGCCCCGGCGCGACAGATCATCCGCGAACGGGGTGGCAGTTGGTACGATCCCGAGCTCACGGCGCTGCTTCTCGAGCTCTGCGACGATGGGCTCCTCGATGAACTCCAATCCCCGTCCCTCAAGGAAGACGTTTTCTCGGCGGACGGCGAGCGGGCGATCGCGTTCGCGGACGACGCCGGGATCGACCGGATTGCCTCGGCATTCGCCGATATCGTCGACGCAAAGAGTCCATGGACCGGTCGCCACTCGCAGCGCGTGGCGGCGATTGGCGCCGGCCTCGCGCGCCGCCTCGGGCTTGCCGGCGAGCGTCTTCGTGATATTCGCATCGGTGCGCTCCTCCATGACCTGGGCAAGCTCGGGGTGCCAAACACCATCCTCGACAAGCCCGCCTCGCTCGCCCCGGAGGAGTGGGCGGTCATCAAGCGGCACCCGCAGCTGAGCCGAGAGATCCTGCGGCAGATCGAACTCTTCGCCGCCGTTGCGGAGATCGCAGCCTGTCATCACGAGCGCCTGGATGGGAAAGGATATTTCCGCGGCTTATCGGCCGAGTCGCTCGGTTTGAGCGCTCGGGTGGTCGCGGTCGCCGATGTTTTCGAAGCCATGACCTCCGAGCGTCCGTACCGCCCGGCGATGACCGAGGAGCATGCGCTGGCGATCATGCGCAAGTCCTCGGGCGATCATCTTGCCGCCGAGGTTATCGCCGCCCTCTCCGACGTGGACTCGCTGGCCGCCTAAGAACTTCGCTCGCCTGGTTGCGGCTGTTGAAAACTTCGACACGCAGCTGTCGCAAACCGGTGCCATAATGCGGGCGGCCTTGAAGAAGGAACGCCGGAACTGGATCCTCCCCGAGCCGCTTCGGGCTCAACCAGGACTGGAGGCCTTCTCCCCGGTGTTCCGTCAGATCCTTCATGGCCGTGGCGTCGTTCGGCAGGCGCAGCTCGATCCCTGGCTGCAAACGGACCTCGACCGCGCCCCCGATCCGTTCCTGCTGAAGGATATGGCGGTCGCCTGTGACATGATCGCTGAGGCGATCAAAGGCGGCCAGCGCATCGCCGTCTATGGCGACTACGACGCGGACGGCGTCACCGCGTGTGTCACGCTGGCTCGCGGTCTGCGATCGGTTGGCGCCGACGTCATCACCTACATCCCCAACCGCTTCACCGAAGGCTATGGCCTGAATCTCGAGGCGCTCACCGACCTGCACGCGCGTGGCGCGAAGCTCGTTATCACCTGCGACTGCGGGACCAACTCCGTCGAGGCGGCGGCCGGGCGGCCGCGCGGCATGCGTCTGATCGTGACCGACCACCACGAAATGGGCGCGCAGCGGCCCGCGGTCGATGCCCTCATCAATCCCAAGCAGCTGGAGTGCGCTTATCCATTCGATGGCCTTGCTGCGTGCGGGGTCGCTTACAAGCTCCTGGTTGCGCTCGAGCGGCGGGCCTTTCCTGGGGCGCTTGACCCCGGCGCGTCCCTCGATGCCGTGGCGCTGGGCACCGTCGCCGACGTGGTGCCCTTGCATGCCGAGAACCGGGCCATCGTGCGCGCCGGCCTGCGACGCCTCAGCGAGAACCCAAGTCCCGGCTGCGCCGCGTTGCTCGCGGTTGCGGGCATCAGCGCGCCGGTGACCGCGGAGCACCTCGCCTTCCAGCTCGGACCCCGCATCAATGCCGCTGGGCGGATGGAAGACGCGATGCTGGCTCTCCAGCTGTTGATGGCCGAGACCAGGGAGCTGGCCGATCCGATCGCGCAAAAGCTCCAGGACCAGAACGCCCAGCGCCAGCAGCTGACCGCAGAAATCGTTCGCGAGGCAAAGGCCCAGGTGGTGGAGCTGGATAATGCGGCGGCCGTGATCGTGATGGGCGCGAGCCACTGGCCGCTAGGCGTCCTCGGGCTGGCGGCCAGCCGCCTGGTCGAAGAGTTCTACCGTCCGACCTTCATCTTCAACACCGAAACCGACGAGTGGCGGGGGTCGGCGCGCAGCATCGATGGCTTTCACCTCGTTGACTGTTTGCACGACTCCGCGCCGCTGCTGCATCGATTCGGCGGGCACGCGATGGCGGCGGGACTCACGGTGCTCGCGAGCCGCTTCGGTGATCTGAAGGAAAGTCTGGAGCAGTACGCCGCCGCGCGCCTCAACGGCAACGCCTTCTCCCGACCGATCACGATCGAGGCATCGGCCGCGTTCGCGGATCTCAAGCCGAGCCTCCACCAGGAGATTCAGATGCTGGCCCCGTTCGGCGTTGGCAATCGGGAGCCGTTGCTGCTCAGCCGCGAAGTCGAGGTGGTGCGGACGGAGACGTTCGGTAGCGATCGCCGCCACCTTCGCCTGCAGCTGCGGGACCGCACCGCGACAGCGGAAGCCATCGCATTCGACAAGGCAGCCGCCGCGCAACACCTGCCGAGCGGCCGGCGAATCGATGTCGTCTATGGCCTGCAGTGCGAGCGCTGGGACGGCCTCGATCGAGTCCGATTACATCTCAAGGATCTCCGACCGGCGGTCCAGCCCGCCCTGGTCCTGGCCGGCGTCTAAACACCTGGTCGCTTGCCTTTACGCCGGCGCGACGCCTGTGCTACGGTAGCCCTCAGGCAGGTGCTTTGGGGAAGAGGCACCTTGTTGAGCACTGAATAGCGAGGCAAGGATGCTGGACGAGGTACGTACTCCAAGGCTGGTCATTGCGGGCACCGCGAGCAATGTTGGCAAGACCATCCTCACGGCCGGTCTGATCGCGGCCTTCAAGGCTCGCGGGCTGACGGTGCAGTCCTTCAAGGTTGGTCCCGACTACATCGACCCGGCCTACCTCGCGCACGTCAGCGGCCGGCCCTGCCGCAACCTGGATTCATGGATGCTGGGCGAGGGCGCCTTGCGCCAGGTGCTCGCCCAGGGCGCGCTCGGTGCCGACCTGGCATTGGTCGAAGGCATGATGGGGCTGTTCGACGGTCGTGGAAGCAGCGCTGACGGCAGCACCGCCGACGTGGCGCGGATCATCAAGGCGCCCGTGGTGCTGGTGATCGACGTCGGCAGCATGGGGGAGAGCGCCGCCGCTGTGGCGCTGGGTTTCAAGAATTACGCGGAGTCCCCGAAGATCGCCGGCGTTCTCCTCAACAACGTCGGCTCGGAGGGCCACCGGCGGAGCGTGGAAGATGCCATCTGGGACACCGCCAAGCTGCCGGTGCTGGGCGCGCTGCGGACGATGCCGGCGCTCGACATTCCACAGCGGCAGCTCGGGCTGCTGCCGGTCACCGAGAACAAGGAGTGGCGCCGGATGATCGACGTGCTGTCGGAGACGATCGCGCGCGACGTCGACCTCGATCTCCTGCTCCGCATCGCGAACAAGGCCGAGTTGGTGCCGCTGGTCCCCAAGAAGGTCTTCCTCGGCAAGCCGGACAGTGGCCCACGGGTTCGCCTCGCCGTCGCCTATGACGACGCGTTCAACTTCTATTACCCGGAAAACCTGGAGCTGCTCGAGGAGCATGGCGCCGAGATCGTACCGTTCAGTCCGCTGGAGGACGCGCATCTGCCGCAGGACGCCGCGGGGGTCTACCTTGGCGGCGGCTTTCCGGAGATCTTCGTCGAGCCGCTGGCGAAGAATCGTTCCATGGCAGAGTCGATCCAGCGGGCCTACGCGAATGGGACCCCGATCTACGCCGAATGCGGCGGCTTGATGTACCTGGGGCGCTCGCTCCGCTCGGAGTCGGGAACCACCTATGAGATGGCGGGCGTGATCCCGGTTGATGTCGAGATGGACGGCGAGATCCATCGCTTCGGGTACCGTCAGCTGCTCACGCTCGAGGAGAACATCCTGTCACCGCGTGGCCAGTTCTATCGCGGGCACGAGTTCCACTGGAGCCGCATCACCGGCCACGACGGCGACCTCAAGCCGGCTTACCAGATGCAGAATGCGGAGGGCGAGGTCATCGGCTACGAGGGCTTCGTGGCGCCGAACCTGCTCGCCAGCTACGTCCATCTTCACTTCGGGCAGAATCCGCTGCTGGTCGACAAATTCGTGCAGCACTGCCGCGAGTACACCGCGGTCCACAGCGGCTAGCGGTAATCGTCGGGTGCCGGGTCGCCGGCCTTCCAGGCTTTCGCGCCAAGCACACCAACGTGACTGGCCAGGATCCCATCGGCGGTCATCCTCGCGGCTTTCTCGAAGACGGCCATCGCCTGCTCGACCGCATCTGCCTCAGTCCCAGCCGGAATCCTGATGACCACTCGCACAACGTCGTCGTCGGCGCGGCCGACGCGGGTGGGCCGAAGGTCCGCGCGGTTGGCCTCAATCCAGGTGAGGCGACGCTCCACCTTCTGCGACACCGTCACACCCACCCGGTAGTCCGTCATCGGCGGGAGTCTAGCCTCGAAGCCAGCTCGACGCATCGGTGATCCCGCCTATGGTTCCCGACCTGTCGCCCCCTTTGTAGCTCGGAGTTTGAGCGATGATCAGAATGGGCATCACCCGGGAAATACAAGATGGCTACGCCCGAGTACAAGGACTACTACAAGACGCTGGGGGTCGCGCGGACGGCGTCCGAGAAGGAGATCAAGTCCGCCTATCGGCGGCTGGCCCGCCAGTACCACCCGGACGTCAACAAGGACCCGAAGGCGACCGATCGGTTCAAGCTGATCAATGAGGCCTACGAGGTCCTGAGCGATTCCAAGAAGCGGTCCAAGTACGACCAGCTGGGCGCCGACTGGGAGCGGATCGAGCGCGAGCAGGAGTTTGCTCGCCAATACCAGACGCAGGCTGGTGGCCAACCTGCCGGTGGCGCCGCGGGCTTCGGTGATTTCAGCGACTTCTTCAACACTTACTTCGCCGGCGAGGCCGGCGGGTTCTCGGGATTCGGGTTCGAGGGAACGCGGGGCCGGACCGCCGTGCGTGAGCGCGGCGAAGACATCGAGCATCCGATCGAGATCACCCTGGAGGAAGCCGCGCGCGGCGGCGAGCGCACCATTCAGACCGAGGTGCCGGAGACCTGTCCCACGTGCGGCGGGTCGGGCTTTGTCGCGGAGCGGCGCAAGGTCGGCAATCGCACCGTCATGGAGAGCGTGACCTGCCCGACTTGCGGCGGTGCCGGGGTGCGGGCGACCCGGCGGCAGATCCAGGTCAAGATTCCCGCGGGCGTCACGGAGGGCTCACGCATTCGGGTCAAGGGCGAGGGCCAGCGCGCCGCGGAAGCCGGTGACCTCTACCTTCGCGTTCATCTGCAGCCGCATCCACGCTTTGCGGCCAAGGGTCGCGACCTCTATACGCCGCTACCCGTGGTCGACGATCAGGCGGCGCTAGGCGACGAGGTCAAGGTCGAGACGCTCACCGGCGCCCAGCTCCAACTCCGCATTCCGGCCGGCAGCCAGGCGGGCAAGGTGTTTCGGCTGAAGGGTAAGGGTCTGCCGGCGCTGCGTGATGGCGTGCCCGGGGACCTCTATGCCACCCTGGAGATTCGCATCCCCGAACCAATCACCGAGCCGCTGCGCAACCTCTACGAGGAAATTCGAAAGACCCGGACCAGCTAGCTCAGCGGCGGAAGAACACGTTCAAGAGCAAGGTCAGCACCAGGCTCAGCAGCAAGCCGGTGACGATCGGAAAGTAGAAGTGGACATTGCCACGGTCGACCGAGATGTCACCCGGCAATTTACCGAGATACGGGATTCGGAGTCCGAGCGTCAGGACAAGCCCGACGATCACGATGAAGCCACCGACGATGATGAGCAGCTTGCCGAGATCAGGCATGCTCTGATCCTAACGGTCCTGCGAAAGATTCCCTCCCCCTCAGAGGGAGGGTTATGGAGGGGCTTTAGAACCCGATCCAGCCGATCGCTTGCTCGATTTGCGCCTGCTGCAGGCCAGCGATCGGCACGCCGTCGATCACCGTTAGTGGGACCTGGCTGAACTCGATGTCGAGCGTGCGAAGGTCCTTGCCGTCGAGCTTGCCATCGGCACAAACGTGCTCCTGGAACGCGACCCCACGGTCAGCCAAGATCTCTTTGATCCGGCGGCTGCTCTCGCAGTCGGGCCGGGTGTAGACGATGACTTCCATGATTACAGCCAGACTATCAAGCGACTTGTTATTTGTCCAATTCATTTCTCCGATGCATTCGATCAGCGTTGTTGATATCAGAACGAGATATGCTCGAAGGCACCGGCGATCGGGCCAGCCGGAGGAGGGATATGGACGTGGGGAAGCGCCATCCGTTCGCCCTGTTGGTCGGGATCGTGGTTCCGGTGAGCCTCGGCTTTGCCCCAGGCTTCGTTAGTTCGGCGTCGGTCAGCTTTGACCCCGGCATTGGGAACGTGCCGCAGGGCACGCAGTCCGACCAGGCATACGGCGACAGCTTCACGACGAACAAGGTCACCAACATCTTTGTGACCAACCAGCAGGTGAGTTGCTATCGGCCGGAGGTGCCGTTCGCGGTGAGCAATGGCCCCAACGATGGCTATACGGGCGAAGTATCCTGCCCGGGCGCGACCACCGGGGAGGACACCGGTAGTGCCCCCTATCTATCCCAAGCCGGTAGTGAATTTCCGTATCCAGCAGCCGAACCGAAGCTCGCGACGGACCACTCTGAATCGGATATCCGGGTGGATCCGACGAATCCCAATCATCTGATCGGCTCGAGCAAGTGGTTCGCCAGCCCCGAGGGATACAACCATGTGCTCGGCTTCTACGAGTCCTTCGATGGAGGCAAGACTTGGCCGACGATGGGCCACGTTCCAGGGTATGAGGGGTTCACCGACAACACCGACCCGGTGGGCGCTTTTGATGTGTGGGGCAACTACTACCAGGCGCTCCTTCCCTACCAGTTCTATTACGACAAATCGGGGTTCCATAAGTTCGAGGCCGGCAACGAGCCGAACCCGGGGATTCCCAACGAGGCGGTCGCGGTCGCCATTCGTAAGCACGGCGCCTCGGGACCGAACGACTGGCTAACGAACGGCCACCCCGACTACGTCTTCACCACCAACGCCGGGTTTGGCCAGGAGCCAGACAAGGAATGGATCGCGATCGACCGCAACCAGGTCCTCGCGGACGGCTCACCCAACCCGAACAAAAACCGCATTTACATGATGTACGTCAACTTCAACGGCAACGGCAGCAAGCCGTATGTGCAAACGGCGGTGGCGCATGAAGATGGGAGCCACAGCCCCTGGACGCCTGCAGTTCAGCTGCCGAATCAGAACTCGACGAACAACGACACCTACCTCCTGCCGCACATCGATCCGAACGGCGTCGTGTACACGTCAATGATCAACTACGACAGCGAGCAGGGCGGCTGCTGCGTCGACGTGCTGATGGACTACTCAGTTGACGGCGGTATAACCTGGCTCGGGCCGTTCGTTGCCGCCAAAGACGTGCATGCCCCGCCCTTGACCGGGGCCGGTTATATCAACACCACGTTCGAAGACGGGATCGAAGAGACCTTTGCTGTCGGCAACCAGCCGACGAGCACACGCCAGTATCCGGTGTACATCGCGTATGAATCCAAGAGCACGGGCTTTGGCAATATCCTGCTCACCGCGTCCTACGACCAGGGCGCGACCTGGAGCGCTCCTCTCCAGGTCAACGACAACATGGCGACCAACGTCGACGAGTTCCAACCGAACCTGGCCGTGGCGCCCAACGGCACCGTGAGTGTCAACTTCTACGATCGGAGGCTCGCCTGTCCCGCCAGCGGCACCGCCGCCGGCCTTCAGCTCGACGTGCACAACCCGAACTACTCCGGCCAGTTACCACCGTATGGGGCGACCGATTACTGCGTCAACTCGAGCATTCAGTTCTATACGCCCGACCTCAAACCGATTGGGCATAACATTCGGCTGACCGAGCACAATTGGGATCCGCAGCTCAACAGCCCGGACCGCGCCTGCGCTTGCGTGCCCACGGACACGTTCCTCGGCGATTACTTCGGTAACGAGTTCGACGGAACGACCGACTACTCCACCTTCGTGAGCACCTACGACGACGGCAGCAACCCGCAGCACTACCAACAGCAGGTGGTCGCAACGGTCTCGTCCCCGAAAAGCTAGCTGAGATTCCTTCGCACGACAGTACTGGGTCAGTTTGGTGTCTGGCCGGCTCTGGCTCAGGCTCACATGTGGATTCATCCACAATGAACTTAGCGAGCTGGGCGAGATCGCATGGGCGCTTCTTATTTGAGCGATCTGGCGTGGCTCAGTGCAATGACTAGGAGAGGCATCATGAGGTTTCTGCTCACTTCCGCTGGCATCAAGAACACGAGCATCCACGACGCGCTGGTCGACCTCCTCGGCAGACCGATTGCCGAGTCCAACGCCCTCTGTATTCCCACTGCGGCGTACGCCATGCCCGGCGGTGCTGGCGCGGCATGGCGGCTGATCAACGGACGAGCCACCACCCCCTTGTGCGAATTGGGTTGGAAGTCCTTGGGAGTGCTGGAGCTCACCGCGCTGCCCAGCATCGATGAAGAGCATTGGGTCCCCATGGTCCAGGAGACTGACGCCCTGCTGGTGGGAGGCGGCGATGCCTTGTATCTGTGCCACTGGATGCGCGAGTCCGGACTGGCGGACCTCTTGCCGTCGCTGCGTGCGGTCTACGTTGGAGTCAGCGGCGGGAGCATGGTGATGGCCCCCCACGTCGGGGAGGAGTTCGTCGGCTGGAAACCGCCCACCGGCGGCGATAGAGCGCTGGGAATGGTTGACTTTTCATTGTTTCCGCACCTGGACCACGAGAACCTGCCGGACAATTCCATGGCCAACGCAGAAAAATGGGCCGCCGGCGTGCCCGTGCCGGGGTACGCGATTGACGATCACACCGCGATAAAAGTGACCGACGGGACCGTCGAAGTCGTCTCCGAGGGGCACTGGAAGCTCTTCGCCCCCTGATACCAAGAGGCTGAGCGGATTCGCTCGCGATTTCTGGCTCTGGTGGCTGACATTGGGTGGGTCCGAACACTTAATCAAAAGTTCAGATTCAAACTGACCCACTACCCGCATTGACCCGACCGTTTGACAGGCTGTCCCGCGGTCCGTAGACTTACCGGGAGCGTTGTCCTTTAACCCGGCCCAGCGAGGCCGAAAGGAGAATCGGATGCGCGACACCCTGGCCGCTCCGGCTGCGCGGACGCAGGTCCCCCTTCGACACCTAACCGGGCCAAACCATCTCGAGCGTCCTCTGATCGAGCAGTTGCTCGAACGCGCGGCGGCATTTGAGCAGGGCGATTCGGAAGCCGCACCGCTTCGTGGCCGGCTGCTGGCGACACTGTTTTACGAGCCAAGCACGCGGACCCGATTCTCGTTCGAGGCCGCCACGTACCGGCTTGGGGGCCAGGTGCTGAGCGCGCAGGATGCCGCTCGAGCGTCGTCTGCGGCCAAGGGCGAGTCGCTCGAAGACACCATTCGGATCATCAGCGGCTATGCCGACGCCATCGTGCTGCGTCATCCTGAGCCCGGAGCGGTCGACCGGGCGGCGGGGGTCGCGCAGGTGCCGGTCATCAGCGCCGGGGACGGCGCGAGCCACCATCCGACCCAGGCACTCCTCGACCTCTACACCATCAAGAAGGAGCTCGGCCGTCTCGATCATCTACGGGTGGGCCTCGCCGGGGATCTTCGCTACGGGCGCACCGCCCGCTCGCTCGCGCTCCTGCTGTCGCTTTTTCCGGGCAACGAGCTGGTCATGATCTCGCCGGCCGAGCTGCGGATGGGCGCGGATGTCCTCGATGCGCTGCACCCTCAGCGGGTGGTCGAGACAGACGATTTCAACGCCGCGGTGGGTGGCCTGGACGTTCTCTACCAGACGCGCATCCAGGCCGAGCGCTTTGCCTCGTCCGAAGAATACGAGCGCTACCGCGGAGTCTACGTCGTCACCCCGGACGTGATGCAACGCTTGCCGGCACACGCCATCCTGATGCATCCGCTCCCGCGCGTGGGAGAGATCGACCCCCTGGTCGATGCTGACCCGCGAGCGGCCTATTTCCGCCAGGCTCGCAACGGCCTGTGGACCCGGATGGCGGTGCTCGAGTGGGCGATGGGGCGCTGATGTTGCAGACGCCACCCGCCAAGGCCGTCATCCTGGACGCCGAGGGCGTGCGTCGCGCCTGGCGTCGAATCGCCCATGAGGTCATCGAGCGCCAGCCGAACCTGGCGCAGCTGAGCCTGGTAGGCATCGTCACGCGCGGCCTGCCGCTCGCCGAACGGCTGGCGGCCACTCTCGAAGAGTTGGAAGGCGTGCGTATTCCGGTACTGGCGCTTGACGTGCGCCCCTACCGCGATGACTTACCGAAAGCATTTACGCTCATGCAGGGACCCTCTCCCGCTGGCGGGGGCGGGCAGGACATGCAGAGACCCTCTCCCGCTAGCGGGGGCGGGCAGGACGTGCAGAGACCCTCCCCCCCTGGCGGGGGAGGGGAGGGTGGGGGCTTGGCGGCGGCCGTGGACGGCCGCCCGGTGCTGCTGGTCGATGACGTCCTGTTCAACGGACGGACCGTGCGGGCGGCGATCGACGCCGTCATCGAAGCCGGCCGCCCGACCCAGATCCAGCTGGCCGTGCTGGTCGATCGCGGCCACCGCGAGCTTCCGATCCGACCTGACTACATCGGCAAGAACGTACCGACCTCGAGGCAGGAATGGGTCGAGGTCCACCTGAGCGAGACCGACGGGGAAGATTCGGTTCGCATTATCGAGCGGTCGGAGGGCTGATGCGCCTGCAGCAGGTCCGCGTATTAGGACCTAACGGCCTTTCGATGCCGCAAACCGTCGAGGTCAATGCGGAGGGCGCCCGCGATCGCGATGCCACCGGGCTCGTCTTGTCGCCTGGCTGGATGGATCTGCACGCGCACCTGCGCGATCCTGGCTTCCCACAGAAAGAAACGTTGCTGTCGGCGGCGACCAGCGCGGCCGTCGGCGGTTTCACCCATGTCGTGGCGATGGCGAACACCGACCCGGTGACCGACTGCCCGGAACGCCTGCAAAGCCTGGTGGTGCGGAGCGAGGCGGTGCCGATCCGCATTAGTTTTGTGGGCGCCGTGACGGTCGCCCTCGAAGGTCAAAAACTTACTGACGCCGCCGGGCTCAAGGCGGCCGGGGCGATCGCGCTCTCCGACGATGGCCGACACGCGATGACCGGCGCGGTGCTCCGCCGTGCCCTGCACGCGTCCGCCAAGGCCGGACTGCCGGTCCTGATTCACGCCCAGGTCGAAGACCTGGGAAACGGCCCGGACGCCGAGGTCGCCGCGGTAACGGACGCGCTCGATGCCCTGCGCAACCTGCCGGCCGCACGCCTTCATATCCAGCACGTGAGCACGCGCCGCGCTGTTGAGTTGATTCGCTCGGCAAAGTCGGAACGGTTGCCAGTGACCGCCGAGGTCACGCCCCACCACCTGGCATTGACGGAGGAGGATGCGCTGGCCATGGGTGCAAAAGGCAATGTCAATCCCCCACTGAGAACCCCTGATGATCGAGAGGCCCTCAACCGGGCACTCATGGATGGGGTGATCGACGTGATCGCTACGGACCATGCGCCGCACGAGCGGGCGGCCAAGGAGGCCGGCGCGAACGGCTTTCATGGCTTTGAGACGGCCGTTGCGGTGATCCTCGGGCTCGGCCTCAATGGTCGCGTCGTCTATCGCGCCTGCGTGTCCCGGCCACGAGAGATCGTGGGCCAATCGCTGGAAGACGAGTGGATCCTGATCGATCCCAACGAGGAGTGGAGCGTCGATGCGACGTCCTTCAAGAGCCGCGGCAAGAACACGCCGTTCCAGGGTCGGCGATTGCGAGGACGGGTCATCATGACGATCTGTCGCGGCCAGGTGGTGACGGAGCGCGTGATGCAGCATGCCTGAGCCGATGGTCCTCGTTCTCGAAGACGGCTTCACGGTGTTTGGTGAGCGCGGCGGCCAGGCGACCCAGGCCAGCGGCGAAGTCGTGATCAACACCTGTATGACCGGATACCAGGAGGTGCTCTCCGATCCGTCGTATGCCGGACAGATGGTCGTCATGACCTATCCATTGATCGGCAACTACGGCGCGACGCCCGATTTCCTGGAGTCAGGTCGCCCCTGGGTGCGCGCCTTGATCACGCGCCAGCTCAGCACCTTTCATCAGCATTGGCGCAGCCACCAGTCGCTGGCGGAGTGGCTCGACAGCTACGGCGTTCCGATCATGACCGGCTGTGACACGCGGCGGCTCGCGCGTCACCTCCGAGGAACCGGCGCGCAACGGGCGATCATCGGGCCGAGTCACGAGCTCGCCATTTTGCGCGAGCGCGTCCATCGGGTGACGCGGCTCGAGGAGCAAGACCTCGTGCGGCAGGTCTCGGAAGGATTCAGCGACCTTGTCGAAACGCTCGACCCAGCACTTCTTCCACCCTCCCCGTCTGGTGGAGGCGGAATTTTACCCTCCCCCGCTAGCGCGGGGCCGTCGGCCCACGCGAGCGGCGCTTCAGTGCCAGGCGAGCGTTTGAGACGTTCGGGGCAGGGTGGGGGCCTGCGCCAGTGGCCCGGGCTCAAGGTCGTCGTCGTCGACTACGGCGTCAAACGCAACATCCTGCGATCGCTGCGGTCGCGCGGCCTGGAGGTCGACGTCCTCCCGTACGACACCGACGTCGACACCATCCTCGCGCGGCGTCCCGACGCGGTCGTCCTCTCCAACGGCCCCGGCGACCCGGCGCGGCTGCAGCCCGCGGTGGCGATGACGCGGCAGCTCATCCGGCGCCTCCCGGTCCTGGGCATCTGCCTCGGGCATCAACTCATCGGTCAGGCGGCCGGCGCCCGCACCTCGCGGCTGCGATTTGGCCACCATGGCGGCAACCACCCGGTGCTCGATCTACGGACCGGCCGGGTGACGATGACCTCGCAGAATCACGAGTTCGAGGTCGACGCCGACAGCCTTCCGGCGAGCAGCGGCTTTCGCGTCAGTCATCGCAACCTGCACGATGGTTCGGTTGAGGGCCTGGTGCACGACCATCTGCCGGTCCGCTCGGTGCAGTTCCATCCGGAGGGCGCCGCTGGTCCCCAGGACAACCAGGTGATCTTCGACGAGTTCCTCGATCTGGTCAGAGGCATCCAACCGGCGCCGATCACGGTGCGCGAGCCGGTCCGCGGTCCCGGCAGCGTCCTGGTCATCGGGTCCGGGCCGATCGTGATCGGTCAGGCCGCCGAGTTCGATTACGCGGGAACCCAGGCCTGCAAGGCGCTTCGCGAGGAGGGTGTGCGGACCATCCTGGTGAACTCCAATCCAGCGACCATCATGACCGATGAGGGAATCGCCGACCGCGTCTACATCGAGCCGCTGACCGTCGAAGCCATTACGGCCATCATCGAGCGCGAGCGTCCCGACGGGCTGCTGCCGACCCTCGGTGGGCAGACCGGTCTCAACCTCGCGGTCGCGCTCGCCGACGCCGGCGTGCTCGAGCGCTGTCAGGTCCGTGTCCTCGGCACGCCGCTCGCCTCGATCCGTGAGGCGGAGGACCGTGAGGCCTTCAAGGCCGTCCTGGTACGCATCGGAGAGCCGGTGCCGGACAGCTCGACCGTGACCACGATCGAGGGGGCCCGCGACTTCGCCGCGCTGATCGGGTATCCCCTGGTGGTGCGGCCGGCGTACACCCTTGGCGGCACCGGCGGCGGGATGGCGGGAAGCCCGCTGGAGCTCGAAGCCGTCGTGCGCGATGGGCTCGCGGCCAGCCCCATTCGGCAGGTGCTGGTCGAGCGTTCGCTCGCCGGCTGGAAAGAGATCGAGTACGAGGTGATGCGCGACGCCAGCGATACCTGCATCACCATCTGCAACATGGAGAACATCGACCCCATGGGCGTCCACACCGGTGACAGTATCGTGGTCGCGCCCAGCCAGACCCTGTCCGATCGCCAGTACCAGATGCTACGCTCCGCGTCGCTCCGCATCATCCGCGCACTGCGCATCGAGGGTGGCTGCAACGTCCAATTCGCGCTCGACCCGGCGTCCGACCAGTACTACGTCATCGAGGTCAATCCCCGGGTGAGCCGCTCCTCGGCGCTGGCATCGAAAGCGACGGGATATCCGATCGCGCGGGTGGCCGCAAAGATCGCGGCCGGCCGAGGGCTGCACGAAATTGCCAACGCCGTCACGGGACAGACGAGCGCCGCCTTCGAGCCGGCCCTCGACTACTGCGTCGTCAAGATTCCCCGCTGGCCGTTTGACAAGTTCCCCGCCGCCGACCGCACGCTCGGCACGCAGATGAAGTCGACCGGCGAGGTGATGGCGATCGAGCGCACCTTTGAGGCGGCACTTTGCAAGGCGCTTCGCGCGCTGGAGCAGCGGCTCCCCAATGCCTCGCAACTGCGAGGCCGTCCCGATCTGCTGCACCAGCCGAACGATCGGCGGCTGATGGCCGCCACCCAGGCGCTGCGGGACGGCGCGATGCACGAGGAGGTGATCAGCGCGACCGGCTATGCGCCGTGGTTCGTCGACCGTCTCGCCTTCATCACCACGCTCGAAGCCGAGCTTTCGGAGATTCCCTCCCCCGCTGGCGGGGGAGGGTCAGGGTGGGGGCTTCTCCGCCGCGCCAAGCGCGCCGGCTTCGATGACGCACGCATCGCCGAGCTCACTGGAGGACGCCTGCCGGTGACTGCGATGGAGCCCACCTTTCGCCAGGTGGACACCTGCGCCGCGGAGTTCGAAGCTGTCACCCCCTACTACTACGCGACCTACGAAGACGAGGACGAGATCATTCGGAGCGGCAACCAGGCGGTGGCCGTAATCGGCTCAGGGCCCATCCGAATCGGCCAGGGGATCGAGTTCGATTATTGCAGCGTTCACGCCTCAGCGGCGATTCGAGACGCCGGCTACGACAGCGTGCTCATCAATAGCAACCCCGAGACGGTCAGCACCGACTTCGACGCTTCCACGCGGCTCTACTTCGAGCCGCTCGACCTCGAAGGCGTGCGCAACGTGCTCCGACGCGACCCGGTGCTCGGGGTGATGGTGCAGTTCGGCGGCCAGACCGGGCTCAACCTCGCTGATGCGCTGGCCGCGAGCGGGGTCCGGATCCTCGGCTCGACGGTCGAGACCATCGACCTGGCCGAAGACCGGCGACGCTGCGAGGCACTCCTGCGCGACGCCGGCATCCCGCAATCACCCGGCGGTTCGGCCACCAGTGTGGAGGAAGCGCTCGGCATCGCCGTCCGGGTTGGCTACCCGGTGCTGGTCCGACCTTCCTACGTCCTCGGCGGCCGCGGGATGGAAATCGTCCACTCGCCCGACGACCTGAGACGCTACGTCGATGCGGCCATCGGGTTTGGTCTTCGCGGCCCGATCCTCGTCGACAAATACTTGCTCGGTCGTGAGCTCGACGTGGACGCCGTCTGTGACGAACACACCGTGATCATCCCGGGCATCCTCGAACACATCGAACGCGCTGGCATCCACTCCGGTGACTCATTCGCGGTTTATCCCCCGATCACGCTTACGCCGGCCGAGACCGGCCGCGTGGCCGAAGCCACCGTCACCATCGCGCGATTGTTCAAGGCGGTAGGACTGATCAACATCCAGTTCGTGATCCAGGATGGCATCCCCTTCGTGCTCGAGGTGAATCCGAGAGCCAGCCGGACGGTGCCCTTCCTCAGCAAGGTGACGGGCGTACCGATGGTCACGCTTGCAACCCAGGCCGCGCTCGGCCGCTCACTTAAGGAGTTCGGATTCGACAGCGGCCTGCAGCCGAGCCGGGCGCTGTACGCGGTGAAGGCGCCGGTCTTCTCCATGGCGAAGCTGCCGGCGGTTGACGCCGTGCTCGGACCCGAGATGAAATCGACCGGTGAGGCGATGGGCATCGCCAAAGACTTGCCGTCGGCGCAGTACAAGGCCTTCCTTTCGACCATGCAGGAACTGCCACCCGATGGCGCGGCCCTCTGCTCGATCGCCGACGCCGACAAGCAGGAGGCGCTGCCGATCCTCCGTGCGATTCACGCGCTCGGGCTGCGGCTGTTTGCAACCGCTGGCACCGCGGCGCTGCTGCGCGAGTCCGCGATTCCGGCGACCACCGTGCAGAAACTCCGGGACGGTCATCCGAATGTCGTGGACGTGATCCATTCGGGTCAGGTTCACCTGGTGATCAACACCGTGTCGGCATCAGCCCCGGTGGCCGACAACGGCGCCGGTGCTCCACTCCGCGACGGATATGAGATCCGCCGCGCCTCGGTCGAGCGCCGCATTCCCTGTTTGACCTCGCTGGACACCGCGAGAGCCCTCGTGCAGGCGCTCAGAGCGTCGCGCCGCGAGCACCGCTCGACCGTCGCCACTCTCGGCGAGTACGTATACAATTCCCCTCCCCCTCTTGCGGGGGAGGGCAGGGTGGGGGCGCTGGAATGGTCGAACCGCGCCTGATATCTCCCTCCCCCTCTGGGGGAGGCCAGGGTCTGAATTCATCCTCCCCCTTTGGGGGAGGGCAGGGTCTGAATTCACCCTCCCCCTCCGGGGGAGGGCAGGGTCTGAATTCACCCTCCTCCTCTGTGGGCGGCCAGGGTCTGAATTCATCCTCCCCCTCTGGGGGAGGGCAGGGTCTGAATTCACCCTCCCCCTCTGGGGGAGGGCAGGGTGGGGGCGTCGTCCTCGCTCGCTCGGTCCCCATGGCTGGTGCGGTTGAGCTCGTTGTTTCCCACCCGCCCTCCGCGGTCGCGGCCGCGCCGGGCCAGTTCTTTCAGCTGGCAGTCAATGCCCCTCACACGATCCTCCGCCGGCCCTATAGCGCCGCCTGGTTCGATCCGGCAGCGGGCCGGATCGGGTTCATCTTCAACGTGGTTGGGGCGGGAAGCGCCTGGCTCGCTGCTCTTGACGAGGGTGACGAACTGGACTTGCTTGGCCCCCTCGGACGCGGCTTCGACCTTGATGGCAAGCGATCGGCCATCTGTGTGGCGGGCGGCCTCGGGGTCGCGGTATTTCCCGGCGTCGTCCAGGCGTTGGTCGCTCGAGGTCGCACCGTGATTGTGTTGCAAGGCGCGCGCACGTCAGCGCAACTGCTGCCAGCGGCTCGATTCGCGGGCGCCGAGGTTCAGGTTGCTACCGACGACGGCAGCGCCGGCCATCATGGCTCCGTCGTCGACCTACTAGCCAACCTCCTCTCTCGTCGGGAGCAATTCCCTCCCCCGTTTACGGAGGGTCAGGGTGGGGGCCTGGACATCCTTACGTGTGGCCCGACTCCCATGCTGACCTCGCTGATCGATGCCGCCAGATGCCAGGAGATTCCACTGTCGGCCATTCAGGTGGCACTCGAAACGCCGATGGGTTGCGGGGTCGGAACCTGCCTGGGCTGCGCGGCGCCGCGGGCCGCGGGCGGATACTTGCTCACCTGCCAGGACGGACCGTGCGCGCGCGCGGATCAGATCGAATGGGAGGCGATGACGGATGCCTTCCATGGTTGAGCGGCCTGACCTGACGGTCGAGCTCGGCCGCGGGCTGCGGTTGCGCAGTCCCGTCATGGTCGCCTCGGGCACCTTCGGGTATGGGTTCGAAGCGCCCCAGGTGGATCGCGAAGCGCTGGGCGCGATCGTGAGCAAAGGCACGACCCTGCGAGCCCGGGAGGGGAACGCGCCGATTCGCATTGCGGAAACCCCGTCGGGAATGTTGAATGCCATCGGCCTGCAGAACCCCGGTGTCGACCATGTCGCCCGTGTCTATGCGCCGCAGTGGGCGACCTGGGACCTGCCGGTGATCGTGAACGTGGCCGGCGACTCGGTGGAGGAGTACGTGGCGGTCGCGCGCCGCCTCGATGGGGTGGCTGGCGTCGCAGGGCTCGAGCTCAACATCTCATGCCCGAACGTGCAGAGCGGCCTGCAGTTTGGCGTCGATCCGGCAATGGCTGCGGAGGTGACCCGGGCCGTCCGCGCGGCGACTGCGCTTCCCCTGATCGTTAAGCTGACCCCCAACGTCACCGACATCGTCGCCATCGCGAGGGCGGTCGAGGACGCGGGTGCGGACGCGGTGTCCGCGATCAACACCTACGTCGGCATGTCGATCGACGTCCGCCGCCGGCGCCCTGTGGTTTCGAGTGGGAGCGGCGGCCTCAGCGGTCCGGCAATCAAACCACTCGCGCTGCACGCGGTCTGGCGGGTGGCCGCCGAGGTTCATATTCCGGTAATCGGCGTCGGCGGGATCATGACGCCCAACGATGCCCTCGAGTTCTTGCTGGCGGGAGCCGCGGCAGTACAGCTAGGAACAGTGAACTACATTCGCCCGCAGGCAGCGGCTGAAATCCAGGACGGCATTGCCGACTACCTGGTGCAGCATGACCTATCGGATATGAGCGCGCTGCCGATCCGGCCCATGAGCGTGTTGACCAATGTCTGACCACGACGCCCGACGCGCCTTTGAGTCGGCCGGGGCGTTCTTGCGCGGTCACTTCGTCTATACGAGCGGCCGCCACGGTGCCGACTATCTGGAGAAGTTCAGGATTCTTGAAGACCCTCGGGCGACCACCGAGCTCGCCGGGATGATTGCGGAGCGATTCCGATCCCTGAAACCTGAACTGGTCGCGGGCCCGACGACAGGCGGCATCATCCTTGCCTTCGAGGTTGGCCGCCAGCTGGGTATCGATGCCGTCTATGTCGAGCGCGGCGAGCCGGGCGGGCGCGTGCTGCGCCGTGGGTTCGAGATCGCGCCCGAAACCCGGGTCCTGATCGTCGACGATGTGGTGACCACCGGTGGGTCGCTCTTTGAAACGCAGGGCTGCATCGCGGAGGCAGGTGGTCTTGTCATCGGGATTGGGGTGCTGGCCGATCGAACCGCGGGACGGGTGGCGCCGGACGTTCCCTTCTTCGCCTGCCTCACGGTCGACTTCCCCTCATACACGCCGGATGGCTGTCCCCTTTGTGCGAGTGGCGTTCCCGTCGCCGCGCCCCGCGGTAGCAAAATCAAGTTTCCCTCCCCAACTGGGCCACGGCTTTAGGTTCCCTCCCCCTCTGGGGGACGGCAGGGCTTTAGGTTCCCTCCCCCTCTGGGGGAGGGCAAGGCTTTAGGTTCCCTCCCCCTCTGGGGGAGAGCAAGGCTTTAGGTTCCCTCCCGCTCTGGGGGAGGGCAGGGTGGGGGCGCTACTGCAGCCAGGAGGGGGCCGCAGCCGGCTGCCGATGCAGTTGCTCACGCATCTCGCGACGCTGGTTCCGGCGGATCGCTGCCGGATCGGCGGGCCGTGTTGGGACTCCGGCTGTTTGCGGCCGTGCCGAACTCTGCTTCGGTTGTTCGGCGGCCGCACTGCCGCGCGCGGCGCGCAGGACGTGACGCAGTCGGACAGCCCACGCCACCTTTCCGAAGTCCCACTGCCCGAGGCTCGGTTCGCGGTTCGGCTGACGCTCGATTCTCGCGGTGAGACTCTGCTGGTGATCGATGTCAGCGACCTGAAGTGCAGCCGCGGATCCGTTCACTGGCGCGATCAGCGCAACCGCTGAGGCCGCTGTGTCGCGCAGGATGCGCATGATCGCCTGGGTCGGTACGAGGTTGTCCAATGCGGCTTCGGGATCAAGTAACAGCTGGACGGCGGGCTCCTGGGCCGCGCGCGCCATGGGTAGGTGATCAAGGTCCCAGGTCGATTCCTTCCCGCTAGGCCCAATCACGAGCACGATGGTTGCGAGTAGGTCCGACGATTGGAGGGTTTTCACTCGCTCCCGCGTAATGTCGTCAGCGAGTTCTTGCAGTCGATCGAGCTGCGAGCGCTGCGTAAGGCAGCCAATATCCTCGATGTATTGCATGTTGTGCCTGCCCTTCTGAAAGTGGACGCTACGGTCACGCAGCGTTGAAACGATTCTATCAGCGTCGGCCTGCGATGCAAGCAACTTTCTTGAGCCTTGGGCAATTGGGAGGCAAGGCGCGATTGAGCCCCGTGAAACGCGGTGGCCTGGGGAAAAGTTATGCACATCATCTAGGTCAGATCGTTTCGTATCGATTCGCGAGGTCATCGCGTTGTGCGGGCGACGATGAACATCAGCAGGCTGGCGATCCTCGCAGGCGGAATCACCTTTGGCACCTTAGCGGGCGCCGCGTTGCAGTTCAGCTCGGTTAGCGCGGCGGTGCCGGCCGTCAGGCGCGCGTCGGCTGCAGCCTCGGCACCGGTGGCCCTGCCGACGCCGAGCCCGTCTCCTAGCCCATCCTGTCCGCCAAGGACGCTCGCGATTGCCTTTACGAGCAACGTGACCGACCCGTCGGTTCTCGGTCTTCGCC
>Ga0207684_10000440_pt1 | contig 55189 bp, 43 predicted proteins | sample KBSK5501metaG_FD_184342 | JGI IMG/M metagenome (GOLD analysis project Ga0207684, IMG submission 184342) | Corn, switchgrass and miscanthus rhizosphere microbial communities from Kellogg Biological Station, Michigan, USA - KBS K5-50-1 metaG... | ecosystem: Host-associated > Plants > Roots >... | reverse complement strand
TCGCCTTCTTCCAGGCGGGCGGAATGGTGTTGGGCTGTGGACGGCGCTGGGCGGCTACGGGGCGCCTGGCATCGAGCTCGCGCACAATGTTCGCTCGCCGGAAGAGGTCGACGCGGTGCTGGCCGCAGCCGAGCGGGCCGGCGCGACCATCGTCCGGCTGGCGGCCCGTGCCGATTGGGGCGGCTACACCGGGGCGTTCGCCGACCCGGACGGCTACGTGTGGGAGGTTGCCCACAACCCGGATTGGAGGCTAGGCGAGGACGGTTCGGTCCGCCTCGCCTAGCCCTCGGATGCCGCTCAGGCTTTGGTTGTGACTTGCGCGGTAGCTCCGACGAGCTCTACGACGGCCGTTTCGAAGATCTCGACAGTGACATCTGGCGGCCCTGCGCCGGCGATCTTGGCGGCCTCCGCCCGAGGCCCGGCGATCTTGCTCTCGCTCGCGTCCAGGTCCGCTCTGGAGTCCCACACGGTCGCGGCGGCCAGGCGACCGGTCTGGCGATCGACACCGACGATCGTGGCCCGATAACCCTTCTGGGCCTTGAGTATCGGCAGCACGTGATTTCGGATCTGCTGGATGGCGGCGTCGAGCTTTTGCGGGTCGGCGTTGACAGTCACCGCGCGTACCATCGACCCGACCTTCGGTGGCTCCGCGCGATCCATGATCATCAGCTCCGCGCGCTCGACGTTGATGACCTGGCTCTCGGGTACATCCTTGGCCGACTGCGCGCGGGCCTGGTTGCCCATCTCTTCGCTGGCCGACATCGCCTTGGCCGACTCCCAGTAGCTGACGCCGATCCCCACCCCGGTCTGGCGGTTGATCAAGAGTCCGGCACCCAGGTTGCCAGGCGTCTTGCGCACACGAGGAAAGATGTTCTTTTCGTAGTTCTGGATCGCCTCCTGAACTTTGTCCGGCGGAGTTTGCACTCGGGTTTCGCGAACAAACATCGCTGTCACCCCTCATTTGAGAACCCGCTCGGCCAGGAACCCCCTGACCGCGGCCCCAGCCTACTCCTGGACTAGACCCAGTGCCAGGCGCGGTGGCTCGGAGTCCTTACTATCGAGTTCAGGCAGATCCGTGTGAGGCTCGCCTGGATGCAGCACGTGCTTCCATCCGACAACATGCCCGGCCCCGAATGCTGCTTCGCGACAGCGATCGCAGCACCAAGTTCGATCGGGAGGCCCAAACGTAGTGAGAAGCCGGTTGAGTCGGCTCACACGAATCACAACGATCGAGCTGATTCGACTGATCGCCTTGTTTCCGCGCTGGCGAAGAAGCCTGACCCTCATTCTTGTCCAGACGAGGGCCAGGCCCGCGGCGCAGACAAATGATGGCAGGGGACAAAGACCGGAGGCTCCGTTTCGGATGCGAACCCTCTCCAAGCGGATGGGGCAAGATTCGAAGCCCCCGTTCGTTGAGGCCAGAGGTGACGACCAGGGCTCCGCGTGCCTTCGCCGCGATCGTGAATAGCGCGTTGAGATCGCCGGTGAGGCGGGGTCTTGCCGCCTCACTGTCCGGAGCTCTGCTCCTGTGGATCCTTCCGGCCCTCCCGACATCAGGTCCAGTTCACCTTGTCACGACGCCGGCCGCCAGTGGCAGCTGGCTGACGCGCCTGAATGCATGGCGGGCCAACGCCGGCCTCTCGGCCCTGACCGAAAATACAACCTGGAGCCAGGGCGACTACAACCATGCCGTCTACATGGTCAAGAACGACCTGGTCACGCACTACGAGACGGTCGGTACTCCTTACTACACGACCGCGGGCGACATCGCGGCTCAAAACAGCAACATCCAGGTCAGCTCCACGACGAGCACAACCGACGACCAGGCGATCGATTGGTGGATGCAGGCGCCTTTTCACGCCATGGGAATGATGGATCCGCGACTCACAACCACTGGTTTCGGTTCGTACCGTGAGGTCAAGTCTGGCTGGCAAGAGGGCGGTGCCCTGGACGTCCTCCGTGGAAATTCCTTCACCGGTGGCCAGTACCCGGTGTATTTCCCCGGCAATGGAACCACCGAACCGCTGACCACCTACAACGGCGGTGAGTTCCCGGATCCGCTCCAGGCCTGTCCCGGGTACAGCGCGCCGACCGGACTGCCGGTCTTCGTGCAGGTCGGTGGCAATGTCGCCACTACGGCCCTGCCCGTCTACTCCTTCCTCGCCAACGGAGTCAACATCTCAGCCTGCGTCATCGATTCGAACAACCCCGCGGTCGGCAGTAGCCTGGCCTACCGAGGCGGTGTGATCGTGGTCCCTAGGGCTCCCCTGCAGGCCGGCGTCAACTACACGGTGGCGCTCACGGTCAACGGATTGCCTTACACATGGTCTTTTTCGGTCGGGCCCCTCAGCGGCGCGTGCCTCCTCGGCCCCGGCGGCGCTCCGAGCGTAACCTCGGTCACCCCGAATTCCGGGGGAACCGGGGGCGGCACGCCAGTGACCATCAAGGGATGTGGATTCACGGGCGCGACCGCGGTCAAGTTCGGAGCGGCGGCCGCAAGCAGCTTTGGCTTCGTTTCGGACTCCCAGGTCATGGCTGTAAGCCCGGCCCAGGCCGCCGGCACGGTGGACGTGACCGTGACGACGTTACTTGGGATCAGCGCAGCCACTGCCGCCGACAAGTTTCAGTTCGTGCCACCCGGGACGTACAACTCGATGATTCCGCTGCGGGTGCTCGATACGAGAAACGGCAGTGCCCTGGGCCCGGGAGGAAGTGTGGTCTTGCAGCTGGGCGGGACCAGCGTGCCCGCGAACGCGACCTCGGTGATCCTCAACGTGACCGCGACCAACACCTCGACCGCGAGCTCGCTCACGCTCTATCCGACCGGCAACAGCTTGCCGCTGGCCTCCAACCTGAACTGGGTCGGCGGGCAGACGGTGCCCAACCTGGTCTCGGTGCGGCTGGGCAGCAACGGCTCGGTGACGATCTACAACCCGTCCGGCTACGTCAATGTGGTGGTCGACCTCGAGGGCTACTTCGCGCCCTCCAGCGGCGGCACGGCGGGCGAATTCGTGAGCTTGCCGCCGGCCCGCATCACGGACACCCGCACCGGCAGCGGTCAGCCTAACGCCGGCTTGAAGATGGCGCCTTACTCGACGCTGAACGTGCAGGTCACCGGTGCCGGTGGCGTGCCCCTCACCGGCGTGCAGGCGGTCGTCCTTAACGTGACGGTCACGGAGACGAGCGCCAGCGGCGGCTACATGATCGTCTACCCCGCGGGCCAAGCGGCGCCGCTGGCCTCCAACCTCAACTGGGCGGCCGGCCAGACCGTCCCCAACCGGGTCGTGGTCAGCGTCGGCAGTGGTGGCAAGGTCGCCTTCACCAACGCAGGCGGCTCCACCCAGCTCATCGTCGACGTCAACGGCTACTTCACAGACAGCACGGCGAGTGGCGTGTCCTTCGTGCCCCTGACGCCGAGCCGCATCCTCGACACCCGCAACGGCACCGGGGGCTTCAGCAGCAAGATCGGCGCCGGCCAGACCATCTCCGTGCAGGTCTCTGGGCAGGGCGCAGTGCCGGCGATGGGGGGTGGCAACCCGCCCCAGGCGGTGATCCTGAACGTGACCGTGGTCAACCCGACCGCATTCGGCTGGTTCATCATCTACCCCGACGGCACCACCCAGCCGCTGGCCTCCGACCTCAACTTCAACGGCGGCCAGATCGTGCCCAACCTGGTGGTCGTGAAGCTGGGCACGAACGGGAAGATCGCCCTCTTCAACGCCAACGGCACGAGCGACGCCGTCATCGACGTCGAGGGCTGGTTCGGATAGCCTTCGATCGTGCCGGCGGAGGACCGCGTGTAAGCCGTACCGGCTCCGCCTGGCTTGCGCTAGAGCCTTCGACGATTGCGCCTTCGCGGCCGCATGCGGACCCAAAAAATCGCAATCGATGCAGCGCTAATCGCCGCCAGCCAGGCCAGACCTCCAATCGGCTGCCGCCCGCTCGTTGTCATTGACTGGCCGCGCCCAGTGGGCAGGCTTGCGGGCCTTCTCAGGTCGGCAGAATGCGGCGGCTTCTTCTCTGGGTTGTTTGGAATCGCGACCGGCTGGTTTGCGCGCGCCTTGCCAGGTGCCGCGTGGCCGGGTTGGGCCGGGATCGTGGTGACGTGGATTGAGGACTTCGGCGGCAGGGGGTCGAGCACGGGTCTAGCGCCGACGTCGGGGAGGTGCGGGCCGGCTGTCCCGACAGGACCCGGGTTGCTGGCGCGCGAGCCTGGGGCGCCGGGCGGTCCGGAGCAGATATCGGCGCGGCCCACGATGGGCAGGCCACGTCCACCCCGCATCCTGTTATTGGCGTAATCCGCGATCACTACGTTTCCAAGCCCGTCCACCGCCACCCCATACGGAAAGTTCAGCTGGGCAGTTACGGCCGGTCCACCGTCGCCGCTGTAGCCCGCCACCGTGCCGCAGCCACCGACCACGGTAGATATCGTGCCGTGGACATCGACCATCCTGATGCGGTGGTTGCCGGTGTCGGCGATATAGAGGTTCCCGGCCCCGTCGAACGCCAGCCCGAAGGGGAAGTGGAGCTGGGCCGCTATCGCAGCCCCGCCGTCACCAGAGGCGCCGGGCACGCCTGTGCCCGCCACGGTGCTGATGTTCAAGGAGGTGTGATCCACCTTGCGGACGCGGTTGTTGCCGGAATCGCCGATGAAGAGGTCACCGACCGCGTTGACGGCAAGTCCCCGAGGGCCTGAAACCTCCGCGCTTCCAGCTGCGCCGCCATCGCCTGCGAACCCCGCGATTCCATTGCCTGCGTAGGTGGTGATGACGTGGGGGGTCGAGTGATCCACTCTGCGGACGCGGTTGTTCCCGGTGTCGGCGATGTATAGGTTCCCGCTCGCATCCACGGCCAGGCCGCGCGGCGCATTCAGCTTGACCGTGAAGCTTGTAGCCGATCCTCCGTCCCCACCGAACCCTGCGTACCCACTGCCAGCGACCGTGTTGATGAGCCCGGTTCCGTGATCGACCATGCGGACCACGTTGTTGCCGGTGTCGCTGATGTAGATGTTCCCGAAGGAGTCCAGGGCGATGCCGCGCGGGTCGTTTAGCTGCGCAGCCGTCGCCGGCCCGCCGTTGCCTTGACCGCCGGCCGGCTTGTATGGGCTGCCGGCGACCGTCGTGATGACGCCGTTCGTATCGATCTTGCGAATGGCGTTGTCCTGGTTATCGACGAAATATTCGTTGCCGGCCGGGTCCCCGGCGACCGCGTACGGAAGTCCGAGCTGGGCTGACGTCGCGATGCCTCCATCGCCGGCCAGGCTTGGTGAGCCATTACCCGCGATCGTTCTGATGCCGCCACCGGCAAGGTCGACCTGGCGCACTCTGAAGTTCAGGAAGTCGGCAATGTATAGGCTGTTGGTGTTGCCCGAGTAAACCACGTCGGTCGGATGATTGAGCTGAGTCGAGACCGCAGGACCGCCGTCCCCGCTAAAGCCCGCGATTCCGGTGCCGACGAGATTGCTCGTGTTACCGGCCGCATCCACTTTGCGGATCAGGCTGTTTCCTTCTTCGGCGATGTAGAGGTTCGCACCGTCGTAGCTGATGCCGCGGGGAAAGTTCAGCGTGTACTGCTCCGCCGTCCCGCTGTTGCAAGCGAAACCTGCCGGCGGTACGCCGGCCGCCACGCACGCCCCGTTCTGCTGGCTCAAGTACCAGACCAGGTTGGTATTGGTATCTGCGACGTACATCACGTCCGAGTTCACCGCGAAGATGCCGGTTGGTGCGTATAGGCCTGTCCACAAAGTCGAGATGTTCCCGCTGCTGTCGACCACGCGGATGACGCCGTTGCTGGTGTCAGCGATCAGCAGCCCACCAAGAGGAGAGCTGCAAGCGAGGCCATGGACGGTTCCGATCTGCGCCTGCGTCGCGGGCCCACCGTCTCCTGAATAGCCGCGGACGCCTGTTCCGGCGAAGGTTGAGATCGTGCCTGCGGTGACCACGCGGATTCGGAAGTTGGCCGTGTCGGCAATGTAGACGGGGCCCGCAGGGCCGCATTCGGCAACGGCTCCAGCGCCCACCATGGCGGCCGATAGGGCATCTCCTCCATCGCCCGAATACCCGTAAGAGTCGTTGCCGGCGAGGATGGTTTCCTGTCCCGCATTGACGTCGAGGGTCCTCACGACGGCGTTGCCGCCGTCACCTATGAATATTTGCGGCAGCTCGAGGGCCAGCGAGACGGGCGCTTGCCCGATCGCGTTCGGGGCGCCGACCGCGGCTGAGCCGGCATAAGTGGTGATTGAACCATCGGCGATCGTGGGCATGATCGGCGCAGAGGCCGCCGAGTCGGCGCTTGTAGCCCATCCGTTCGACGCCATGACCGTGAAGGTGTACGTCGTGTGGTAGCTCAGGCTGCTCCACGTTGTCGAGGTTGGCGGAGGAGATCCTGTCAGTGTCGTCGAGCTCGCGATCGAGCCGATGTGTCGCGTGATGTCGTACTCGTCGATCGGGAGTCCGCCGCTGGCAGCCGGCGCCGACCAGCCTACGGCGGCCTGCAATCCGGTCAAGGACGCGTGAACGGAAAGGGGGGCGCTCGGCGCCACGTACGCCTGGACACGCCGCACCCGCTGATTGCCGCTGTCGGCGATGAAGATGTCGCCGGTCGGGTCGATTGCCAGTCCGGTCGGGAAGTTCAACCACGCCGAGATCGCCGGGCCGCCGTCGCCGGAGAAGCCGGGGTAGTTGATGCCGGCCAGAGGCACGAGACCGGTCGATCCCAATAGAAAAACCTGGTTGGTCGAGTGCCTGATGATGACGACCTGGCCCTGGGGGCCTATGGCGACGCCGTCCGACATGGTCGTCGTGAGCGACGTGAAGGTGTTGCCGGCGCTCAACTCGAACGCTCCGGCGAGCGATGCGCCGTACAGGTTGCCGCTCGCGTCGATCGCGAGCGAGCCGGCCCCGTACTGAGTGTTCAGGTTCGACCACCTGGTCGTGATCGTCCCGCCGGGAGTCACCTCTCGAATCGAGCCGTCAGCGATGAACAAGTCGCCCGCGCCATCGACGACCAGTCCGCCGGGAGAGACGAGCTGAGCGTTGATCGCGGGCCCTCCGTCACCACCAATGCCGGCCGTGCCGTTACCGGCGTAGGTAGTGATGGTCCCGCCCGGATCGACCTTCCGCACCCGGTGGTTGAGGCTGTCGGATATGAAGAGGTCGCCCGCGGCGTTGGTTACGAGTCCCGCGGGGCCGTTCAGCTGAGCCGACGTCGCGGGCCCGCCGTCGCCGCTGAACCCTCGAGTGCCATTGCCGGCCACCGTCGTGATTACGCCACCGGTGTCGATCTTGCGCACGACTTGGAAGGTCGAATCCGCGACGAAGAGGTCGCCCCCGCTGTCACGGGCGACTGTATCTGGAGAACACATCGTGGCCGCCGCCGCCTGCCCTCCGTCGCCTGAGCGACCGCATGTCTGACCGGTACCCGCGAACGTGCTGATGAGCTGGGTCGAATGATCGACGCGACGGACAACGTCATTGTCCCGCTGCGAGATGTAGACGTTGCCTGCGCCATCGGACACGGTATTGAAAGGGATCCCGACCGACGCCGACGTCGCGGGGCGCCATCCCCGGAGTACCCAAGGGAGCCGTTGCCAGCGACCGTTGAGTAATTGCCGCTAACGATCTTGGTGACGCAGTTGTAGCCGACCAACATTGGGTTACCTGAGCCGTCCAGGGAGAGTGCGCCGCCCGGAAGGGGACCTGTTGCCGGCCCGGTTGGACATCCGCTTGCCGTGTAATTCTGTCCATTCCCGGCGACCGTACTGATCAGCCCACTGGTGTGGTCGACCTTCAAGAGTCGAGCGTCGAAGCTAGTGATCAAGATGTTGTCACTGGAATCAACCGCTACGGAGCCCGGAAACGTGATGTTCGCGGAGGTCGCCGGAATACCGTCCCCCTGATAAACAGGGTTCCCCGTTCCGGCGACCGTGTTGATGAGCCCACTGGTGTGGTCGATCTTGCGAACCCGGTCGTTGAAAGAGTCCGCGATGACCAGGTTGCCAGCGGTATCGAATGACATGCCCGCGACCCCCGAGATGCTGGTGGCCGTTGCAGCGACGTTGTCGGCAAATGCGCTGCCGCCGCCCGCGTACGTTGTGATCACTCCAGTGCTGTGGTCGAGTCGCCGAATCAGGTTGCTGGGATCGTTCTTGTAGGTGGTCGACGTGGCGATGAACAGGTCGCCGCTCGCGTTGACCGCAAGCGACCCCGGGGATTGGATCTCCGCGGCGGTCGCCTGACCTCCATCGCCGGTCGAACCCGCCACGCCGTTTCCGGCGACCACGATCTCGTTAAGTGGATTCGCGGAGAGGTTGACTGCCCGAACGACGACGTAGGCTGGATCGGCGATGTAGAGGGTCGTGCCGAGCACCGCGAGGGCCAAGGCGTTCTGGCCGATAGTGATCGGTAGGCCTTCTCCGAGGCCGCCGCCGGCGTAGGTGGTGATGATGCCGGGCGTCGGGGCCGTAGCTTGGACAGTCAATGGCATCGGCACAACCACTGCGAGCCCTGCTGCAACGCTGGCAAGTGCCAGCGCAGCCATGGACCGGCGACATGCCCAGAACGCTGTCCCTACCCATCCCACAGCCAAGTTTGAGAAGGATCTTAAGGTGTCATGAACCGCGCGAAAAACGCTCAGCATCGGCCGCGGCCGCCTGACGCCCATTCGATGCCGCCGAGTAGGTGCGTGGCGAACGCTTGATCACTGCTGTAGCTCTCCGTCGAGTGACCCAAGGCGGTGTACCACGATCGCCCGCCCCCGAATTCATGACACCATGCGATTGGATGGTCGGCACCCATTCCGCCGCCCCGGTAGGTGGCCTCGTTCACTGTCAGCAGGACGTGGACCGACGCCCTCGGATTGCTGCGAAAGTCGTACCACTCGTCGGCCCTCACCCATTGGGCGGGCAGCTGGGCGGTCGAAGGGTGATTCGGATCTTCCACGTTGATCGTGGCCTGCTGGACGGCCGGGTGGGTTCGGAACCGAGCCCCGAGGAGGTCGCCGTACCAAGCCCAGTCATATTCGGTGTCGGCGGCGGAGTGGACACCCACAAAACCCCCTCCTCGCCCGAGGTACCGTTCGAAGGCGGCCCGCTGGTCGGCATCGAGGACGGTCCCGGTTGTGAGCAGGAAGACCACAACGCGAAACGGAGCTAGACCCTCGTCGGTGAATGTGTTCGCATCCTCGGTTGCGATGACGTCGAAGCCGTTTTCGGTTGCCAACCGGCGTAGCAGCTCGATCGCTGCGGGAATGGAGTCGTGGCGAAATCCTGTCGTGCGCGAGAAGGCAAGCACCGAAAGTCGAGATGGGCTAGGCAAAAATTGAGAAGGGCTTGGGCGGGCTTGGGCGGAAGACCCGCAGCCCATGACCAGGATGGCGCACGCAATCAGGGCAAGGGTTCGGCTACGGGGCAGGCCGGCGCGTTTCCGAAGGACCACCTCTTAAGCATGTCTCCGGAGACCTACACCTAGCTCAGCGCCGTCGGAACTGATCCCCAATAGTTCCTCGCGACTGGCCAATCTGCGCCGGCGTGCGCCTGTAGGTCAAAGACCGAGAGTGAACTAGTGCCGAGTCTCTGGAACACGATGTGGCTCGGATCGAGCCAGCCATAAACGTAGCCGGACTCCGAGAGGACATCGTCCGGCCCGCCGCCCATGATGCGTATGCGGTCCCCGCCGACCGCCACGCGCGTTCCGTCCAGCGAAGTCGCGACCAGGTATGGGTAGGGAGACGAAACAGCAGCGGCCGCGGGGAAGGGGCTTCCATCCCATCATTGGAATGTCGGCGCGCTTTGATCGTGCCAGCACACGGCGCCCACCGGCTCGGCGGGGCCCAGAGGCCCGGCGCTGTTGCCGCAGAGACTGGCGAGGCGCTTCCCGGTCTCCGGGTCGGCGACATGGTAAGCAGAGGCGTTGTAGGGATTGATGAGCACGCGTGTGCAGCAAGCAATCGTGCTGACCGCGATTACGAGCTGTCCGCCCGTCCAACCGATCGGGAATTCCACCACGGTCGTGGAAGCGAAGAGGTCGACGTGGTGGCCCCCGCCGACCAGATCTTCGACGTACATTCGCATCCCCCGGTATGTGGGAAAGCTCGCCGTCCACTCCCACGGCGGCGCGTAGCTGAGGATTGACACGGCGATTCGCTTGTCATCGGGGCTCACCGCAAAAGCCGATTGGTCGTAGTCGCCTGCCGGTATTCGAGTCACCGATCCGGTGTTGCCATTGGGATCGAGGAAACGAACCTCGGTTCTGGCATTCAGGTAATAAACGCGGGTCAGGGAGGTGCTTGTCCAAGGCGCGGCCGCGTTCGGTTGAATGATGGGTGGATCGGCGGTCGCTTGCGTGATGATCGCTCCGTCAGTGCCCGCAAGGGCGACCTCCCACTTGGTGCCGGAAAACCCTGTCACGACCGCGAGCACGCCCGATCGCGATGGAACCCCAGGTGGCGTTTGTGTTGGGGGCGGAGGTGCGGTGACTGGCGGCGTCGTGGTCGGTGACAATGACGCGGCGGTCGGCCGGCTCCCGTACAAGCCGCCAGGAAGACAAGTAGAAGGACGCAGCGCGGCATCACCTGAGAGAACGGCCCGAATCTGCCTCCGTTACACAAATTCGCAGCCATCTAGGGACGCTGGGCTTAGCGTTTGTGAAGCAGCGCCAGGCCGTAGCCGCCGGCAACTTCCGTGTATCCAGCCGCCTCGACCGAGGCAACCTGTGCATTGAACGCCGCCAAGTTGTAGTCCGACGCTTCATAGTCGAGCACGACCCACTCTGCGTCCTGCGCGCCCTCGAAGGCAAAGTCGTAGACATATCGGCGCTCCGCTAAATGGGCCGGGAAGCTGCTCTCCGCGGACACCCTGGCTTGCGGCGCGATCCGAACAGCCACCTGCCGCACGAAGAGCCCATAACGCGATGGTGTGGAGAACAGGCTCGCGTCAAACTTGCGCGAGAAGGGCATGTCGCCGAAAGCCCAGCTGAAGACGAGCGAGCTCGCGACCACTGCCGCCATCACCGGACGTCGCGCCGATTCGGGCAGACGCGCCAGCGCCAGGATCGATGTGCCGATGACCAGGGGGATGAGCGGCGCCGAGTACTGGGTTGTGAACGAGAACTGGGGCTCATAGTTGGACAGCAGCAGGTAACCCAAGGTTGGCAGCAGCACCACCGAAGCCCATCCCGCCACCGCGCTGAGTCCCAGGACGGGCCCAAAGATGGCGATCGCGAAATAAATCTTCTTCGGCTCGAGGAGGGCCCGCGCGATGCGCAACGGATCGGTGAGCAGAGTGGTCACGATCCCGCCCGGGCTGCCGCCCACCTCTGCGTAGCGCAGCTTGATGTATGAATATGTGCGGCCCTCGGCGAAGAAAGGGATCGCGACCTGGATCACAGCGGCGAATGCAAGCAGGCTTCCTATCAGTACACCCAATCCGAGCGTCCAGTCTCGTTTGCCTAGCAGCGTGTAAAGCCCAAAGCCGGCGCCGACAAGCGCCATCTCCTCCTTGACCAGGAAGGTGACCAGTAGGCTGAACAGGAACCAGCCTCGGCGGCCGCGTTCGAGGAAATACAGGGCGAAGCCCAGCGGGGCCACCGAAAGCACGACCTCGTGGAAGTCATAAAGGTTGATGTAGGCGAGCGGGACGAACAGGAAGTAGACGGCGACCCATGCCAGCGCGTAGCCGGCGGGAAGCTTCAGCCTGGCCAGCAGGTATACGGGCCAGGCGCCCAGTGCCAGCGCGAAGGTCTGGCTGACCAGGAGCGTCTCCGGGTGGGGGAACGCGACGTAGAAAGGCATCAGGACCAGGAGCAGCGGCGAGAAGTGGTCGCCGAGCAGGGAATGAGTGACGGGCAATGCCTGGCTCATGGTCGATTCGAATGGCCGGCCCTGCGTGGTGTTCCAGAACACCTGGTCGAACAGCCCCAGGTCGAACCTGAACGAGTGGAACGACTCGTGGCGTAGGACCGCCAGCGCTGAATAGGCGATGAAATAGGCCGTCGCCAGCCCGAGGGCGATGCGACCCTCGCGCCGCAGCGCTACCCCCTTTGCAACTGAACTCCAACTGCGCGCATCCAATAGACAGCGACATGATGACCGCAGTGATGGAAGAGCGGCCTTCGGCGATGGCCCGTGCAGCCGCCGGCGACGCCGACGCGTTCGCTATTTTGATCGAACCGCTGCTCGATCCGGCCTACCGGCTGGCGGCGGTGATGCTGTCCGATCGAACGGCGGCCGAGGACGCCGTGCAGGAGGCCTCGATCAAAGCCTGGCGCAAGCTGCGGCAGCTGCGCGGCGACTCGAGCTCGCTGCGTCCCTGGTTTCTCTCCATAGTCGCCAATGAGTGCCGCATGACCCGGCGCCGGCACTGGTGGTCGGTGGTGAAGATGGCCGACGTGCAACTGCCGGACGGCGCCGACCCGACCACGGAGGTCGAGTCCGACCTACATCGTGCACTCCGGCGTCTCAGCCCCCAGGAGCGGCTGCCGCTGGCGCTGCACTTCTATTTGGACCTGCCGCTCGACGAGGTGGCACGAACTTTGGGCGTGTCGCCCGCCGCCGCCAAGTCGCGAATCTATCGAGCCGCGCGGCGGCTGCGATCCGACCTCACGCCGGAGGAGGTGTTCTGAGATGGACAGCAAGAATTTCCGTCGCGACCTGAATCGTGCCTTCGAGACGATGTCCGGACCCCCGAGCCCGGCGTTGTCGGCGCGGGTGCGCTCGGCGCTCAGCGAGAAGGCACCGGCGCGTCAAGGTCCGTTCTGGATCGCCGGCCTTGCGGCCGCGCTGATCGCCGCCATCGTGATCGGGGTGTTCGTCGTGTCGAACTTCAACCGCCACCTCACGAGTGGTGTGCCCGGCGCGGTACCGAGTGCTAGCCCGGTTCAGACGCCGACGGACTCAAACGTGCCTGCGTTCACATGCGACTCCTACAGGGGATTCGTTACGAAGACGACGTCACCACCACAGCCGCCGGTGGCGTTCATCGATGGGGTCCGCACCGGGACGCATTCCGGATATGACCGCATCACGATCGAGTTCCAGAACGGTGTGCCCAGCAAAGTGGACCTGACCACCCAGACCAATGCGACCTTCACGCAGGGCGCCAGCGGCCAGAGCGTGACGCTCGCCGGCAGCGCCGGCCTTCTTGTCGTCATCCACGGAGCCGACGAACACACGGCCTACAGCGGAGCGACGGATTTCAAGACCGGCTACCCAGTGCTCCTCGAGGCGCGCCAGATGGAGGACTTTGAAGGCACGGTGCAGTGGGGATTGGGCCTTTCGAAGTCCGCCTGCTACCGCGCGTTCTTCCTCGCGAGCCCGACGCGGCTGGTGATCGACATCCAGGTGCGCTAGGGCGCTCACGAGCAGGATCGGAGTCGCCGCTACGCATTGGGTGACCCGAGAACGGGCCACGCGCCGAGAAAGCACCAAAAACCCTCCGGTGACGGGAGCTGACGGGACTAACGCCGGCCGGTGGCGAGTTTGCGCCGGCAGCTAATCCGCGGCGGCGTGCTTGACGAGGTGCTTGGCCGGGTCGACCCCCTCGAGGCGCAAGTCGCTTTCGAGCATCTCGTGAACGAGGTCATGAAACGAAGTCCTCGGCTTCCAGCCCAGCTTTTCCGCAGCCTTGGAAGCATCTCCGCGGAGCTCATGCACCTCAGCGGGCCGCAGGAACGCTTCATCGAGCACGACGTACTTGTGCCAGTCGAGCCCCGCCATCGCGAAGGCGGCCTCACCGAACTCGCGAACCGAACGCATGACCCCGGTGGCGATCACGAAATCGTCGGCCTCATCCTGCTGGAGCATCAACCACATCGCTTCGACGTAGTCGCGAGCGTGGCCCCAATCGCGTTTCGAGTCCAGGTTTCCCAGGCGCAGCTTGTCCATCTTGCCAGCCAGGATCTGGGCGATGCCGCGCGTGATCTTTCGGGTGACGAAGTTCTCGCCCCGGCGCGGTGATTCGTGATTGAAGAGGATCCCGCTGCACGCGTAAAGGTGATGCGCTTCGCGGTAGTTCACCGTCATCCAGTGCGCGTACAGCTTGGCGGCGGCGTACGGGCTGCGCGGGTGGAAGGCCGTGGTCTCGCTCTGGGGAGGAGGGGAAATGCCGAACATCTCCGAGGTCGACGCCTGGTAGAAGCGAGTGGGAAGTCCTGTGGTGCGGATAGCCTCGAGCAGACGCGTCGTGCCGAGCCCATCGGCGTCGCCCGTGTACTCCGGCTGGTCGAATGAGATCTGGACATGGCTTTGCGCGGCGAGGTTGTAGATTTCGTCGGGCCGGACTGTCTTGACCAGGCGGTTCAGCCCTCCCGAATCCGTCATGTCGCCGTAGTGAAGGACGAAGTGCGATCCCTCGGGATGACTGGGGTTCGCGTGCTGAAGGTGGTCGATGCGGCCTCGGTTCATGCTCGACGACCGCCGCACGACGCCATGCACCTCGTAGCCCTTGCCCAGGAGGAGCTCGGCTAGATATGAACCATCCTGTCCCGTGATGCCGGTGATGAGCGCGGTCTTAGCCATCGCAGTTGAGAAGTCTAGGTGCTGGCCTCACCAGCCGGTTCTGATCCAATGTCCATCGAGGCCGACCAGACGATCAAATCACGGAATGATGGACGGAGGAAGCAGCTGAACCATGAGCACGCCTGATAGTTCTCGCGCATCCGCTTCACTGTCGCCTGGTGAGGTTGGATGACTCGAATGTAAGTTCGGCGCAACCGAAGCGACACGCGGCGTTGGCTGTCCCAGCGGCAGACGAACTGGAGGGGATGCTGATGAGGATTGGTTCGCGGGAGCTCGACTCGGAGGTGGCGCGCTCGATGATTGAACTGTGAGTGGACGACTAAAAGAGGAGAGGATCGCGCCGCCCGCGCCCGCCGTATAGCAGAGCGCGACGGCGGGGCAGCTGATGGCGTAAAGAGCCTGTCGCGTCCCGGGGTTCTGCGAAGACCAGTGCAGGCCTCCGTCTGCGGTGTTGACCACGACACTGCTGGGGGCCCCGCCATAGCCTGCCGCATAGCAGGAGCTCACGCTGAGGCAGCTGACCGCATCTAGGAATGCGTTGGAACCCGAGGCCACCGCCGACCAGTTGGCGCCACCGTCACCCGTGACTAGAACGTCGTCGTTGGCACCGAATCCCGTGAAACCTACCGCTATGCAGGTGCGCGAGGCCGGGCACCTGATGCTATTCAGGTAGGCGAAAGTGGGGACGGAGTTCTGCGGACTCCACGTGGTCCCGGAATTGCTGGTGGCGAGGATCACTCCGGCATTACCGACGGCGATGCAATCGCTCGCGTCCCAGCAGTCCACACCACTCAGCCGGCTGCTCACCCTAGAGGCCTGTGCCGTCCATGTGGCGCCCCAGTCGTTGCTGATGTAGATCGCGCCGCCAAGACCGACCCCGAAACACTCGTTCGTCGTGGGACAGCTAACGCTCAACAGGGTGGGACCGGCGCATCCACATGCTGGGTTCAGAACTCCACCGGACCAGGTGGCGCCGCCATCTTTGGTGACAGCGATGAAGTCACCGACCGCGATACAGGTGTTCGCGTCGACGCAGCTGATTGAATACAGGACACCGGGGAGATTTAGCGCTGTAACTGCGCTAACACGATGCCAGCTCGCACCCCCATCCAAAGTCGCTAAAACGGTGTGCGCCGAGCCATTCGAAGCAACCGTCACCGCAAAGCATGTGGTTACGGTCGGGCAAGTGAGGCCGGGGATCGGGTCGGTATCTACATTGCTCAGGAGTGACCACGACCTGCCGCCGTTCAGCGTGCTGAGCAACGTTCCCGCGTCGCCCCCGGCGAAGCAATTATTTGCGGTCGAGCAGCTGACGGCAAATAGGTCGGGGAACTGGGCGCTGGACGTGGTCGCTGTAGGACTTGTCCATGTACCGCCACCATCTGAGGTAGCCAGGATCGTTGCCGTCCCATTGGAGAGTCCACCCACGACGAAGCAGGAACTCGCTGATGGGCAGCTCACACTGTTGAGGTCCTGATTCGTACCCGAGGTTGGTGTCGTCCATGTTGCGCCGCCGTCGTGTGTGGCCATGATCAGGCCTCGGGTGCCCACAACGATGCACTCGGTAGCGGTCGGACAGCCGATGCCTGTGAGTAGATTGGTGCCGGCAAACGTTTGGGTCGACCAGCTGGCACCACCGTTGTTGGTGTTCAAGAACACCTGTCCAGCCCCACCGTTGCCAACCGCCGCACAAGCGGTTGCGTTTGGGACACAGCTAACCGCTGCGAGACTCGCGAACACCCCTGACGTCTGGCTCGACCAAGTAGCGCCGCCGTTGACCGTCGCAAGGATGGTGGCGGTGTAGTTGACGCCCTGGCCGCCCACAGTAATGCAAATGTTCGCGCTCGGACAGGTGACGGCTGACAGACCCGAGTTGGTTCCCGAGGTTTGGCCCGACCACGTCAGTCCAGAGTCGGTCGTCGCCAGGATCGTGCTGCTATTACCGACGGCGAAGCAAGTACTGGCGCTCGAGCAACTCACACCAAGTAGGTCGATAGCGGTGCCTGACGGCTGTATTCGCCAGCTGAGGCCTCCGTCTGAGGTCGAGACGATCGAGCCCATGTCGCCTACCGCAATGCACAAGCTTGTGCTCGGGCACGCTACAGCTCGAAGAGGGTTGCCCTGTGGTAGCGGGTTCTGCCAAAACCAGGCTCCCGTGCCTGTTGCTTGAAAGGCGCTGGCGGACTGAGGAGCTGCACTCAGGGCTGAGGTTAAGACGAGCGCGATCGTTAGAACAGTGGGTACTGCGCGAACTAGCCCTCGACGGCTCTCGCCGCCATGCGTATCCCACGACACTGGGGCCCACCTCCCACATCACTAGAAACGCAGGGCGCCTAATTATGGGCCGTGAATTCAGTAGCCGGTCAGGTTGCGGGCGATGTCGCGTCCCCAGTAGGGACCGGGCGGCGGCGCGGGAGCACCGCCGAACGGGTGCAGGCCGCCGTAGCCGTCGAGCACATAGCCCCCGGGCGTTGCCAGCGTCGAGCCGGGCAGCAGCCAGACCGCGCGGGCGATGTCCCAGGGCGCCCAGTAGGCGCTGGGGGCCAGCGCCGGTGGCATCGTCTGGCCGGTGGGCGTGAAGGGGTGGACATCGCCGTAGCCGTCGAGCACATAGCCGGAGTGGGTGCCGGGGATGAGCGCGATGTCCCTGATGATGTCCCAGTTCGCCCAGTAGCCGGAGAGCTGAGGCGTCACCGGGCGTGGATGGCCGATGCCGAAGGAATGGACACCGCCAAAACCGTCCAGCACATAGCCGCCGCTGCCGTCGGAGAAGATGACCACCTTGTGGAAAAGGTCCCGGTTCGGCCAGTAGGTGTCGATGTTGGTCGCCGGCGGCGCCGCCTTGCCGTTGACGGAGAAGGGATGCAAGCCACCGTAGGCGTCGAGCACGTAGCCGCCGCTGCCGTCGGGCAGGAACGCGAAGTCGCGGGCGATGTCCCAGCCGGCCCAATAGGCACTGGTGGCCAGGGTGATCGGGGCGCCATATGAGTGCAGGCCGCCGTAGCCGTCTAGCACCGCCCCCGACTGGGGCACGCTGCCCGGCAGCGACCGCACCGAGTGGGCGATCTTCCAACCCACCCAGTAAGCGCTGATGTTCAACGGCGGGCTGCCTTCGGGGTTGACACCCCCATAGGCGTCGAGGATGTAGAGCCCCGCGAACGCGTGCGACGGGGTCGCGTTGGCGGCGATGGTGGTCGACGTGTTCGACCAGGCGCTGATACCGCCCGCCGTCGTGTGGGCGCGGGCCCAGATCTGATACGTATGGCCGGCGAAACCGTCGAAGCTCGCCGTTGCCGAGCCGCCAGACGGCACGGCGGGCGGCATCGGGTAGCCGCCAGGGTTGACGGCAGGGTCGTACTGCTGGACCTCGTAGTAGGCGACCGAGCAGGCGCCCGCGGAGATCGAGGCGCTGAAGTGGGTGGTGGAAACCGAAGCGGGCAGGTTGATGACGACGTTGCAGGCGAAGTACGTGCTCAATGTGGCCCACAGCTCCGGAGCACCACCGCCGTAGTTGAGGTTCCACAGGCCAACACCGCGGAGGTTTGTTCTGTTGATCAGCGCGTATTTCTGCGCGAGGGCGGGCGCGTCATCCCAGTAGAGCTCCCGAGTGCAGTTCAGAGTTGTGTTGACCCAGGTATCCCAGCGCTCCTGACCCGGAGGGTCGTTCGCATCGCGGTGCGCGGCGTAACTGCCGGGCTGGACCATTGAGGACCCTGACTCACCCGCCGCGTCAAGGTACATGTCGGCAACAACCGAACTGGTCGGATACTGGTTAGGCGCCACGGAAGACACGCATGACTTGCGGCCGTAGTACGGGACACCGAGGATCACCTTCGACGCAGCGACCACCGACAAGTACTGGTTGGTCGTATCGGTGTCGTTGTAGTAGTAACCGGCCAATGGCGCGGTCGGGCCCAGGCAGAACCGGCTGCAGTTGGTCGGTGCGCGTGCGTAGTTCGAGTATTCGAGGTCGTACGCCATGACGAAGAACGAGTCCACAGAGGGAGCGATAGCCGCGACATCGAAGAAGCCGTAGGGGTCGGTGGCCGAGCTGGCATATGTGTCGACCGAAAGCTGCGAGCCGGCAGGCATTGCCGATCGGAGGCCGTTTGCGAAGCTGGTAAGGGTGTGCCGCGCCCACGAAGGATCGCCGGTCCCACAGCTACCGTTCAAGCCCTCGTAGTCGACGTTCACGCCGTCCACGCCCTTCGCTTTGACTTGCGCAACCGTATTCGCGATCGTCGTCGACGCGTGAGCCAGGGCCGAGCACATATGCGGGGTTCCGGCGCCGAAGTCCTGCAAGATGATCGTCAGCACGACCTTGGTGCCGTATGAGTGGGCGGTGCTCAACAGCCCGCTGAGCTGGCTCGAGTTCCAAACCGTCATACCGGAGTCGGACGCAAACGAGCCGTCATCCTGGACGTGAAGACCGAAGAACGCGACGGTGGTGAGAAGCGAGAAGTTCCACGTCGGGTAGCCGACCGTGGGATCGCTCAGGCTGCTGGCAAGCGCAAAACCGTAGATCTCGCGCTGTGGGCCGCCTGCGCCTCCGACCGCCGCGCGCGGCACCAGCGGCACAAAGGGCTTGAGGGTGCCTACTTTTGCGGTCGCCACCCGGATTGCTGCCTGCTGCATGACGCGCGGATGGGTTGCGTCAGCCGTTGGCGCAGGGGTAGGCGAAGAGGATGCCGCTACGCTCCCGGGCGCAAACCCGCCCAGCGCGAACACCATCAGAAGTGCCGTGACGAGATGTTTAGATCGTTGCAGCAGCATTGGCGGGGCCGTTAGGGTTTCGCACTCTACACGCCCGGCCATCGATTGGTCAATCTGGCCAATTCTTTTTACGCACTCAAACGCAACGCATGGAGAGGTCCACTGCCCCGTTAAGAAGCGGTAAAGAGTGGACAAGACGACATTCGGCTGCGGCTTGCCTTATCCCGTGCCAAGCAGGTAACCTCCATGACGCCCTTGGGTCCGAAAGTCGCTGTCCTGCGATCTCTATTCGGCATCGGGATGGTGTTGGCGTTGAATCTCACCACCTCTACGCCGGCGGCCGCCACTGTGGTGACGCGCTCCAGCGCGAAACCGATTGCCCACCGCGCGGTCGCGGCGGCTCTGCCCGCGATCAACAACCCCGGACCGGCAATCGCCTACAACCATGCCGGCCTGCAGAAGGAGGTCTTCGCGTTCGCGCCGTACTGGGCTCTATCTGATGAGAGCACCTGGAACTACGACGTGGTGAGCACGATCGCCTACTTCGGCCTCGACGTGAATTGGGACGGAACCTGGAACCAAAACACTTCGGGCTGGAGCGCCTACTTCAGCCCGGAGCTGGTCGACATGATCGCCCGTGCCCATGCGGCCGGAGACAAAGCCGTCCTGGTTATCAAATCAAGCGGCACGGCTTCGCTGAACGACGTCGTCACCGTGCCGTCGGAGACGCAGATGGTGATCACCAATACGATCGGCGCGATGGCGAACAGAGACTTCGACGGCGTCAACATCGATTTCGAGGGCACCGGTCCGAGCCCTACCTATCCGAACATCCAGACCGGCATGACCAACTTTGCCGCCCAGATGTCGGCGCAGGTGCACGCGCGATGGCCATCCGCCTTTGTCACCATCGACACGTACACGGGCTCGGCAAGCTGGAGCGGCGGCCTTTTCAAGATCGATGATCTCGCGCCGGTCGTGGACGCCATGTTCATCATGGCCTACGACATGTCGTTCGACAACTCGCCCGGTCAGGCCGGTCCGACGGCACCGATGACCGGTTGGACTTTCAACGACACCCAGTCGATCAGCGAATACCTCACCAAGGCCCCGGCCTCGAAGATCATCCTCGGGGTCCCCTGGTATGGGTATCGATTCACGACCAACAGCCCCGTCCAGTACGCGGCTACGTCAGGCGCAACGGCGGAAAATTATTCGGACGCGTTCCAGGACCTCGCCTGCGCGCATCCGGCGACACGCTGGGACAGCACCGCGCAGTCTTATTGGGCGGTCTGGTACAGCCCGGCCAGCGGGGACGTCTGCGGCCACAATGCCGGCAGCTGGTTGGAGCTGTACTTCGATGACACGCAGTCGCTGGGCGTCAAGTACGACCTGGTCAACTCGAGCGGGATCAGAGGCATGGGGATCTGGGCGCTTGGGTATGACGGCGGCGCTCCGGAGCTGTGGTCCGAGCTGAGCACCTACTTCTCTTGCCCAGCCTCCATCACGCTCGCCGCCTCGCAGGGCACCACTGAATTCAGCGTCCCGCTCTCGGCGGGCACCTGCTCGGTCGCGTCCTACGAGGTCCAGCAGTACGACGCCACGGCCGGCCAGGGCTGGTTCCCGATCAATGCGCGTGTGACCGGCGTCGGCACCGGCATCGCGGTGGCCGAGGGCTTCGCGGGACATGACTACCAGTTCAAGGTTCGGGCCCACTCGACGGCGGGCAGGGTCAGCCCCTGGTCGATCGTTTCGACGACCACCGTCGCCGCCAATGCAACCCTGTCTCATGCGTTCGCGGGGCTCTACATCCTCGACGCCTATGGCGGCGTCAACCCCGAGGGCAGCCCTCCGTTGAACATCAGCGCCTACTGGGTGGGTTGGAAGATCGCCCACTCGGTGCGGGCGCTGCCCGGCAGCGTGCCCCAGTCGGGGGCGGTGCTGGACGGCTTCGGCGGTCTCCACTCCTATGGCGCCCCGATCACCCTGGCCACGAGCGCCTACTGGGCCGGCTGGGACATCGCCCGCGACTTCGCCTTCCTGCCTGACGGCAGCGGCGGCTACGTGCTCGACGCCTTCGGCGGCCTGCACCCGTTCTCGGTCAACGGCAAGGCGATGCCGCCGGCGACCAGCATCGACAGCTACTGGGCGTACTGGGACATCGCCCGCAAGGTGGTCATCTTCTCCGACGGCACCGGCGGCTACGTGCTCGACGGCTTTGGGGGCGTCCATCCCTTCGGCATCGGGACGGCGCGGCCCACAGCAGTCCAGCTCTCCGGCTATTGGGCGAACTGGGACATCATCCACGACATGGCGCTCATCCCCGGCACCCACTCCGGCTACGTGCTCGACGGCTTCGGCAACATCCACCCCTTCACGCCAACAGGGCAGACGATGCCGCCGGCGCTGGCTCCGAGCGCCTACTGGGCGCCCTGGGACATCGCCCGCGCGGTCTGGCTGCTGCCCGGCTCGACGCTGGCAACGCCCGGCGGCTACGTGCTCGACGGGTACGGCGGCCTGCATCAATTCGGCAATGCCCCAGCGCCGCCATCCGGTCCTTACTGGGGACGCGACATCGCCCGCAACCTGACCGGATACTGAGCCCATCGCTCGCGTCGCGACCGACCCGCTAGCCTGAGTCTCGAGATGCGCGTCGCGTTCATCGGCACGCGGGGCGTGCCCGCCAGCTATAGCGGCTTCGAAACCTGCGTCGAGCAGGTTGGCCGGCGCATGGTCGAACGCGGGCACGACGTCACCGTGTACTGCCGCTCGACGCACTATGACGAACGGAAGCCGGAGTACCTGGGGATGCGTCTCAAATATCTGCCGGCGGTGAAGCAGAAGCACCTGGAGACGCTCACCCACACAGCTCTCAGCGCAATACGGATGCCACGCGACACTGCGATTGTCTGTATGGGGGTAGGCAACGCCCCGGTCGTACGTGCTCTCGAAATCTCAGGGCGGCGGACTGTTTTCAATGTCGATGGCGCCGACTGGCGGCGCGACAAGTGGGGCCGTTTCGCGAGTTGGTACCTAAGGACCTCCGAACGCACGGCCGCTCGAGGAAGCAGCATCGTCCTGGCCGATGCTCAGGCGGTTCGCCGTTACTACAAAGAGGTTTACAACCGCGACACCGAGGTCGTGCCCTACGGCGCGGACCCTCCCGGCGACAGAGGCACCATCGCACTCGAACCCTGGTCTCTCGAACCAGGCTGCTACCTGCTGTTTGTGGGCCGGATGGTGCCGGAGAACGGGGCCCATGACTACCTGGCGGGGGTAAAACTTGCTGGGATCGAAGCCCCCGCGGTCGTGGTCGGTGATGCCGCTTACGCCGATGAGTACAAGGCCGGCCTCCACGCGGGCGCTCCACCCAACGCGGTCTTCACCGGCTATCAGTTCGGCTCCGCATACCAGCAGCTCACGAGCCACGCCGGTGTCTTCGTGCTCGCCGCCACTGTGGGCGGAACCCATCCTGTTCTCGTCGAGCAGATGGCCGCCGGCAACGCGATCCTGGCCCGGGAGACCGAGAGCAACCGCGAGGTCCTCGGCGATGCGGGCAAGTACTGGGAGACTCCCGAGCAACTGGCGCGGTTGCTCGTCGAGCTCTGGCCGGATGCGCACGGACGCCGGAGGATGGGTGAAGCGGCCGCCGCCAGGGCTTCCGAGCGCTACAACTGGGATGAGGTCACGAGCCGGTATATCGACCTGTGCGAACGCTCGATGGCGGGCTGACTTGTTTCGCTGCGTCGATCGCGGCCAGGAGGAGCCCGATCATCAACCACGTAATCATCAGCTCGAGCGCTTCGGTGGCCTGGTTGGCGATGAGGATCACAAGGTCCATCGCGGCAAGCCCCAGAACGATCGGATTCTCGCGACACCGCCAGGCCGCGACCACGATCCCCGCGCCAAACGCCGCGAAAACCAGCAGACCCAGGACACCGGTGTCATGGAGGACCAGCAGCTCGAGGTTGCCCAGGTGTTCGGGCTTGCCCTCCAATATGTGGAGTTGACCGAAGGTGTCGATGCCCGCGCCCAGTATCGGCTTCCGCTTGAGATCGGCGAGTGCGGGTCCGAACTGGTAGAGCCTGCCGAGGATGTCCGCGGCGTTGCCCACTGAGTTGGAGAGTCCTTTTACGGAGTAGTTGCCAAGCCGATCGGAGACGAATATCCATGCCACGAACGGCGATGCACCGAGGACGCCGAGGCCTAGGTTCCTGAGGTCGATCCGCCGTCGGACCGGGGTCAGCACCGACAGGACGACGACGAAGATCACGGCAAGCCAGACCGCGCGTGTAAAGCTGGCCACACACGCGGTCAGGCAGATGGCGACGCCGACCCAGGAGTGCGAGAAGTAGCGCGGGCCGAGGAACGCCCACGCCACGGCAGCGGCGCCGGAAATCGCGCCGAGCGCATTCGGTTCCCATAACGTCCCGTAGGCGTTGAGGTGTCCCGTGGCCGAGTTGAGGCTGATCGCGATGGTCGGTCCGAATAAATGGATGTAGTACATGAGCGACGCGTATACGCCCTCGAATGTGAAAGCGAACAGCGCCCACCCGATGACTCGTTCGAGGTCCTCGGACCGGTCCGCTACCAGCCGTCGCGGCAGAAAGAGCGCCAGCGACGAGACCATCAAGAGGGCAAGGATCTTCACGCTCGCGGCTCGATGGGGCGCCGATAGAACGCTGCTCGCCAGCGCCACGGCAAACCACGCCAGGAGAGCCAGCTCGATGCGATCGGGCCGGATGTGGAGGTCGCGTTTGGATCTGAGCGCGAGCGCCCCGAAAGTCAGAAGGGTCAGAATGCCCGCGATCTGCTCGGGCCGGATGTTGACCCCACCGACCGGAAAAGTGTTGCGATCGATCAGACAGGTCACTATGAGAAGCACCGCCAGGCCGACCCGCCACCCCAGTACGCGAACGAAGATCCCTGCGGCTGCGAGCACTACGATGGCCATCGCGGCCGCCGCCCAGTGCGGGTGCAGCGCCGCAAGTCCACCATCGACGAGACCCAGGACGACGCTGGTGGCACCCACCTCGAGTATTTGTGAAATGGACCAGGACGTTCGCCCGGCCTGCTTCACGGTGGCCGAGGTCACAGGACGCGGGCTTTTCGCAGGAACAACATCTGTCGCATGTTGGTCACCGTGTCCCGCAGGTCCGCGCCGATCAGGAAGTAAGCGCCCAGGGCGAACAGCGCCGAGCCAACAAGATATGCGAGCGTCAATGCGAGCAACGAGTACGAGCCCGGCGACGCGATCAGAAGCCAGCTCAGCGCGTATCCGACGAACGCGAGGCCGAACGCCCTGAACACCTGCGCGTACCACCGCCATGGGCTCATGTCGAGGCACTCGCGGCAAATCATCGGCACCATGTACGCGAATGCGAACAGGTGGTAGAAGACCCAAGACGCCCCGGCGCCGACCAGCCCGTATGAGGCAATCAGCAGCACGGTCACCGGCAGCACCACGAAGAGCGCAACGACGTTCGCCCGCGCCGCGATCTGCGGCTTGCCCATCGCCAGCGACGTGACATATGGCGTGCTGAGGGCCGCATTCATGGCAAAGCCGAGAGCGAGGAGCACGGTCGGCAGAAGGAGACGCTCAGCCACCATTGGGTTGAACACGTACGTGTAGACGGGTCGAGCCGCGAAGCAGATGCCCACAAACAGAGGCAGGGTTCCAAAGCACACCAGGTCCTGCAGCTTCCGATACTGCCTGAGCAGGCCGGGTTTATCCCCAACCTCGAAGAGGCTCGACAGGGAGGGGAAGCCCGCCTGGGTTATGGCGCCGGCAACGAACGCCGCCCTGCCGACGGTCCCAGAGGCAAAGCCGTAGAGGCCGAAATCCGCGACTGGCAGCAGCTTGCTGACGATGACCTTGTCCGCCGACGTGTGAACGAGGGCGAGCAGCGAGTTGGACATCATCAGCGTCGCGAACCGTAGGTTTCGTTTCACCACGCCGAGGTCGAAACGCGGCACGAGGGTTCTCCAGCCGAAAAAGCGTGACGCGACCACGATGTAGGCGAGAACCGTCAGGAGAGCGCTCGCGGAAATCCACGTCGCGAAAGTGAACGCCCCGCCGCCGAGCTTCAGCAGGATCACGATGCCCAGCTGCTGGCCGACCGCGGCGACAACGTCGATGCTGTTGTTGAGAGCCATCCGCTGGCGGCCGCGGAACAGGCTCGTGTAGAGGGCACGGGGCAGAACCACCATCGTGCTGAGGCTCATGATCCGGATCATGGTCGCGGCAGTTCCGGTGTCGATCGAGCTGAGGTTGATCCAGTTCTTGACCAGAACTGGGGCCGCTACGAAGATCACGGCCACGATGACCAGACCCATCGCCCAGTAGACAAAAGACGCGGTCTGAATCAAGGCTGGCGTGTAAGCGGGCTCGGAGGTGAAATGCCGCGAAATCTCGCGCACGGTCGTGGCGGAAATCCCCAGCTCGAGCACGGTCGTGATGACAGCGGCGAGGGTGATGCTGAAATAGATGATGCCGAAGATATCGGCGCCCAGCTGCCTGAAGATGAAGCGAACGGCGATGAGGCTCAGCGTGAGCACAAGTCCCTGGCCGACGAGGTTGAAGATGACGTTTTTCGAAAGTGTGGTCAGCGCTACCGCCTTTTGGCGACCCGCCGCAAGAATCCGCCCGGGCAGTGGGTGACCTTGAGTCGGTTGTAATACGGGTCGATCTCGAAGTCAGTGTTCTTAACGAGGAATTTCTGGACCGCCTGCCATGGGTTGTCGGTTGCCCAGTTGGGCGAGCCACCGGGTGCGTCGGTCAACACCTGCATCACACCGTCAAAGACGACGATGTAGCTGTCCGCTGTGACCAACGGCGAGTAGAGGTCCAGCTCCTTGGCGACGTGGGCGGCGGTGTGATTGGAGTCGAGCGTCACCATGACCCTGTCGTCCGGCCGGATCATGTCACGAACCCGCTTGACCGTCGCCTCATCCACGGAGCTGCCCTCGATCAGCGTGAAGCGCCGGCTCATCGGGTGGCTCTGCAGCGCAAGGCGGTTGTACTTGCGGATCTCGACGTCCACGCCGATGACGTGGCCTTTCCCGAGCAGCTCGAGCATCGACGCGTACAGTACGAGGGCGCCCCCGTGCGCGACCCCACACTCGATCACCACGTCCGGGCGCACCTTCCAGATGAGCTCCTGCATCATCACGACGTCTTCGGGCGTCTGAATGATGGGGATGCCAAGCCACGTTGGCTCGTAGCTGATCTTCTGCTGCCACCCGGAGCGGGTGTACAGGTTGGAGAGGACCTTGAAACCCTCGGGCGTGTAGATATCGAGCTCGCGGGAGCCTTTCGAGGTCGTGACCTTGACCTTCGGCTCCGGGCTTTCGTCGAACAGCTCTGGCGTCTTCGTCATTGGACTTTCTTCCACCACTCGATCGTCTGGGCGAGGCCGTCGCGCAGACCGTAGCGCGGTGACCAATGGGCTTCCGTCCGGAGCTTCTGGTTGTCCCCGCAGACGTACATCGGATCCCAGTCGCGGTTGGGGTATGCGCCTCGGCGAATCAGCTCTGCTCGACCCAGGAGCTCGCCCAAGGTCTGCATGAGCGCGGCTATGGTAACAGGCTCTCCCGAGCACACATTGAACGCGCCGCTGGCTCCATGGGCGCTCAACGCGACCAGGCCGGAGGCAACGTCTTCGATGTGCAGGTAGTCGCGCACCTGGTCGCCGGTCGTGGTCTTGAACTCCTGGCCCGCGGACAGGGCCTTGGTCGCCGCCGGGACCAATCGCCTGTCATCTTCGAATGGGCCGTAGAGATAGAAAAGATGTGCCCACGCCATGCCCATGCCGAGCTGCTTCGCGCGCTGGGCAGCGATCAGGTGAAACGCGAGTTTCGATGCGGCGTACAGGGTCGAGGGCTTGACAGGCGAGTCCTCCCGCAGGGGCTCGGAGCGCATCTCGTATTCGAAGCAGGTGCCGACCCCCACCATGTGCGTGCAGCCCACCTCCGCGAGCTCCTCCAGCAGCGCGAGACTCGAGCGCAGCGAGTCGAGGTTCTGCGGCGAGTCGAGGTACTTGCCCGGCTCGGCATACCAGGCCGCGTGGATGCAGCGGTCCGGTTTGCTCCGCTTGAGCAGAGCGGCGACCGCGTCGGTGTCGGCGAGGTCGGCCTCCAGCAGCTGAACCTTGCCTTCGAAGCCGTGCAGGCGGGGCCTTGGGCTACCAGGTCTTACGAGGGCGGCGACTTCGATGTTCGAGGCGACAAGGGTGCGCACGACGTGCGAGCCGACGAAGCCGGTCGCGCCCGTAACCAGGACCGTCACTGCGTCTGAGGCAAACGTGGCACGGTGCGGTCCCTATCCGAGATGACGGTCTCCTTGAGCGGCCATAGAATCCCGATAGCCGGGTCGTTCCAAAGCAGCCTGCCCTCGGACTCCGGGTGATAGAACTCGGAGACCTGGTAGGACACCTCGGTGTTGTCCTCGAGAGTCTGGTAGCCGTGGGCGAAGCCCTTCGGCACATAAAGCATCAGGCGGTTCGCGGGCGAAAGCTCCACGCCCGTCCACTGGAGTTTCGTCGGCGAGTTGGGGCGGATGTCGACGATGACGTCGAAGATCTTGCCCTGGGCGCACCTCACGAGCTTGGTTTCCTCGTGGGGAGGCTTCTGGTAGTGCATGCCGCGCACCGTGCCGCGGACCGCGTTGAAAGACACGTTGCTTTGGACGATACGAGGGTCCAGGCCGTGCGCCTTGAATTCGCGCTCGTCCCACGTCCGTGCGAAAAAGCCACGCTCATCGGAGAGCAGCTCGAGCGAGATGACATACGAGCCTTTCAGCTCGAGCTCGGTGTACTTCACCCCGGCGCGGAGGAGAAGAAGCCCCTGTACCAGTCGATGGTGCGTACGAGGCCGTCCTCGAGCTGGAACAGTGGCTTCCAACCGAGCTTTGCGCGCGCCTTGACCGCGCTCAGGTACTGGTTGCGGATCTCGTTGCTGGCTTCGTTGTGGACGTCCGGCTCGAGGTTCGACCCCATCAGCTTGAGGATTCGGTTCGTGATGTCGATGACGTTGATCGGGTCCTCGTTGGAGAAGTTGAAGGCATCGCCGGCGAGGCTCCTGTTCGCGGCGAGGCACTCGGCGGCCAGGGTGTAGGCGGCGGCACCGTCCTCCACGTAGAAGTAGTCGCGTACGAAGAGGCCGTCGGAGCGGATGACCGGCCGCTTGCCGCGCAGCACCGAGCGGATAGTTCCCGGCACGATGCGGCTCCAGTTCAGGTCACCCCCGCCGTAGAAATTGCCGCAGCGGGTGATTATGACGGGCAGCCCGTACGTGACCGCATATGACTGGGTGATGAGGTCCGCCGCGGACTTGCTGACGTCATACGGATGGCGACCGGCGAGCGGCATCGTCTCGTCGTAGGGGAGATGCTCCTGGTCGCCATATGACTTGTCCGACGACGCGACCACGATCTGCTTGACGGCCGGGCTGCGGCGACAGGCCTCGAGCAGCGCCCAGGTGCCCGCCACATTGGTTTCGAAGGTCGAGACTGGGTTGCGGTTGGCGATCGGGACGATCGTCTGCGCAGCAAGGTGGAGGACCGTGTCGATCTCGTATTCGCCGAGGACGCGCTCCAGCATCTTTTGGTCGCGCAGGTCGCCGCGCACCGTTTTGACCCTGTCGATGAGCTTCGAGCTCACGAGCTCGCTCTGTGGAACCCAGTCCCGCACCAGGCAGATGACATCGGCGCCCTCCGCTACGAGACGCTTGACGAGCCAGCCGCCCACAAGCCCGGAAGCGCCGGTGACGAGGGTCGGACGGTCGCGCCAGAAGTCAGTTTGCGGTGATAAATTCACTCCCACGTTTTCCAGGGCGGGTCGCCGCTCTGCCACAGGTGCTCGAGCAGGCGGAGGTCGCGCAGCGTGTCCATACACTGCCAGAAGCCGTCGTGCTTGTAAGCGGCGAGCTGATGGTCGGCCGCTAGCTGCTCCAGCGTGTCGGATTCCAGGCTGAGGTCGTCTCCTTTTATGTAGTCGAGGACCTCGGGCTGCAGGACCATGAAGCCGCCGTTGATCCACCCCTCGCCGATCTGAGGCTTTTCTGTGAATTGCGCAACCAGGTCTCCATCAAAGATGATGCCGCCGAAGCGTGCGGGTGGGCGCACCGCGGTTACCGTTGCGAGCCGGCCGTGGGAGTGGTGAAAACGGACGAGGTCCTGCAGGTCGATGTCGCACACGCCGTCGCCGTAGGTGAGCAAGAAGGTCTCGCCCTCGAGCCACGGCTGCAGGTGCTTTACGCGATTGCCGGTGTTGGTCTTGAGGCCGGTGTCGATCATGTGCACCGTCCAGTCCTCGGGAGCGCCCTCATGAAAGTTGGACCGGCCGCTCGCTAGGTCGACCGTCACGCTCGCGCGCAGGCGGTTGTAGTCGAGGAAGAACCGCTTTATCTCCTCGCCCTTGTATCCCAGCGCGAGCACAAACTCGTGAAAGCCGTGGCGGGCGTAGTGCTTCATGATGTGCCAGATGATCGGGTGCCCCCCGATCTCGACCATCGGCTTGGGTCGGGTCTCAGTCTCCTCTGAAAGACGCGTGCCAAGCCCGCCCGCCAGGATCACGACCTTCATCTGGGGAGACATGGTACCCGCCGGGTATGGGACTACCGTGTGCCGACTCCGGTGCGGGCCGAGCTTGCGATGGCGTCCCGGTAGACGTCGACTGTGAGGTCGGCACAGCGCCGCCAGGTGAATTGCGCCGCGCGCGCTTTACCTCTGGCGATGAGATCCTGGCGGAGGTCGGATCTCGTGAGAACGGCAGCCACCGCATCTATGAAGCCTTTGAGGTCTGTGGGCGCAACCAGGAGCGCGCCATCCCCAAGGACCTCCGGCAGGCAAGACGCACTGGAAGCAACGACTGGAGTGCCGGCGGCCATCGCCTCCAAGGCAGGGAACCCGAAACCTTCTTGAAATGACGGATAAACGAGAAGGTCCGATCCTTGCATCAGGTCGGGTACGCGCTCGAGAGGCAGGTTGCCCGCCCATTCAACTCGGCTTTCCAACCCCAACGCGGTGATCCTTTCTCGATGTGCCGGGAATCCATCGGCCTTTGCGCCTGAGATGACCAGCCGCGCGCGTCGCAGCGCGTTTCCAGGCGGAGCCTCCGCCATTCCCCGCAGGACCAGGTCGAGGTTCTTACGGCGGGTTGGGGCTCCAGGGAACAGCAACTGTGGAGCATCGCCGACAGTCATTCCGTGTGGACGCGGCTGCCCAAACCGCGCCGCGACGCCATATGGCGTGACGGCGATCCTTTCGGCGGGCACCCCAAGGTCCTGCGCGATTTCTCGACGTGAATTCTCGGTGCCGGTGATCACTCGCACAGCCGCGCGAGCGCGTCTGGCGAGGAACATTCGTATGTACATACGCCATTCGAAGGCGTGGTCCTCGGGGAAGTCCAGGATAGAGGTGTCGTGCACGGTGAGGACAAACGGCTTGCCCATGTTCCATGGGGCGACGAACGCGGGGCAGTGCACCAGCTCGGACTCGGCGATTGCGGCGCGTGCCCCGCCGGCGAGCCAAGTCAAAGTCCGCGGCAAGCCGCCGGTTTTTGCTGCAACTTCGCGGACTGCAACGTCGTCCCGCTGCTGGAGTTCGCGAAGGAGCTCCACTGCGTACATGCTGGAGCCCGCAGCGTTGCGGTTGGGGAACGTCATGTCCTCGGCGATTCGCATGGCATCGCTCACCGGGAATATCCGGTGGCGGCCAGGATTCGCTCCTCGGCAGCGCGGATATTCTTGCGCGCGTCGTACCGCCGCACCGCTTCCTCGCGGGCGCGGCTCGCGAATTCACCGCGCATGACGTCATTGGTGAGCAAACGCGTCAGCGCGTCCGCGAGTGCGTCGGGTACGCCTTCCTGTACGACAAGTCCCGTGACGTCATGTTCGATGAATTCGGGGATAGACCCCGAGGAATTGGTGACCACTGGCACCCCGCAGGCAAGGGCTTGCATCGCGCTCATCCCGACTTGTTCGGCCCATCTGCGTGTGGTGCGCGAGGGGGCACCGAGAACCGCCGCGGCCCGCAGGTACGACGGAACGTCTTTGTTCTCGACTACGCCGAGGAAATGGACCCGGTCGCCGACTCCCGCCTCCCGCGCCGCCTGCTTCAAATCGCCGGCGTCGGGGCCATCGCCGATGAAAACCAGATCCGCGTTGACGCGCTCGAGCACCCTCGGCATGGCGGCCACGAGATCGAAGACTCCCTTGTAGCGGACGAGACGGCCCAGGAAGACGATCGGGTGCCCCGTTCCCGGCAGGGTCGCGCGCGGGCCATCGGGTGTGAACTCCGACGTGTCGACACCCCATGTTCCGTACATCATCCGGACCACTTGTTCGGGCCTCGCCCCGGCCCACCGCAGGTTTTTCTCCGCCCCGACATTCGCGGCGATGATGAGGGCCGCGGAGCGGACATATGGCCGGGCCGCGACCCGTATCGCCGCGGCCATCGCTCCACCGTACTGGTCTGCGATGGGAATGTTGTCGAAACTTGGGATCACCAACGGGCGCCGGGCGAATTGGGTGTAGCTGAGCTCAGCCCACGCGTAGGGGATGAGGCGAGGTACGGACGGTTCTCCACCCTGCACGATTTGCGGGTTGGCCTGTCGCAGCTTTTGCAGCAGGTCATAAGGGTTGTGGTACTGGATGGTCCGTTCCTGCTCGCTGTGCGAGACGTCGCCGTAGGGCGCGTGCCGGAAGAAATGAATCGGCTGCAGCAGCTCGAAGAATCGCAATGGGTCTTGCAGGTCTCGACGGTTTTCGTAGCTGACGATCGCGTAGGTGACCAAGCTGGTAGCAGTCTATTTGGCGGGCTGAGGCTCCCGTCGGGGAGGGCATTCGCGTGTTGCTACGATTCTGACGAATGGCAGACGCTGAATCCGCGCGTCTTGCGAACACGGCTTCTTACGCGACGAGGGATGTCCTCCATGGCTCTCCGCACCTCAACCATGCTTCGGTGTGGGCGATATACGAGCGGATGGTTCGGAAGGCGCTCGCCGCTGTCAAGCCAAAGCCGCGGGTGCTGGACCTTGGCGCGGGCGACGGCACCGCCTCGAGGCTGTGGGTCGAGGCAGGGGCATCGCTGACTGCCGTCGATAGCTCATTGGAACAGCTGCGCCTGCTCAAGGAACGTCACCCGAACGCGACCACGGTCGTAGGTGACGCCATCGAGTTCTTGCATAAAGAGGCGGGCCAGTTCGACGTGGTGAGTCATGTGTCGATGCTTCACCACATCCCGGACTACCTCGCGTTGCTGCGGGCAAGCACAGGCGCGGTGGCCCAAGGCGGTGCTCTGCTGACGTTCCAGGATCCGCTGAGGTACGACCGCCTGCCGCCAGGACATTACGTTGCCGGGCAGGCGCTCTACATCCCGTGGCGGATGAGCGAGGGCCGCATTCTCGAGGGCATCGGCAATCGCATCAGGCGCACTCGAGGGATATTTCTGGAGAACAACCTGGACGACCAGGGTGAGTACCACTTCCACCGTAATGGCGTGGACTCCGATGCGATCCTTTCTCAACTTCGGCCCGATTTCACCCAGACCGAAATCGAGATCTATTTCTCGAGCCACGCTCGAATCGCCCAGTGGTTGGGAGAGCGCTTGCGCATCCGCTCGACATTCGGGATCCTCGCCATCGGCCGGCTCTAGCTGCGCGCTTTTCCGTAGACCTCCAGGGTGAGCAGAGCGCTCTTCTCCCAGCTGAATTGAGCAGCGCGGGCGATTCCGGCCTGGCTCAGTCGCTGCCGAAGATCGGAGTCTTTGAGGACCTTGTCGATGGCGTTCGTGATGCCGTCGACCGAGTGCGGATCGAACAGGAGGGCGGCATCGCCGCAGACTTCGCGGAGCGCATCCACGTCCGAGCACGCGACGGGGATGCCGTGCGCCATGGCTTCCAGCGCCGGCAGCCCAAAGCCCTCGTACAGGGATGGAAAGACGAATGCGGTGCTGCAGCCGTAGCACGCCGCCAGCTGGCGATCTGTCACGTAGCCCGTGAAGTGGATCAGCTCGGTGGCGGTACCTGCGGCCGCCTGGAGAACCTCTTCGGCGCGATAGCGCCGTGGCCCCACGATGACCAGGTCGACTTCCTGGTGATGACTTTCCACCAGGATTCTGAATGCCTGGATCAGCCTGACCAGGTTCTTTCGCGGCTGGAGGTTGCCCACCGCAAGCAAATAAGGACGCTCAAAGTTCAGGCCAAGCGCCGCCAGCTCTGCGCGCGCCTCGTCGTTTTCTATCGGCTTGGCAGCCGGCCCAGGCCCGTTCGGTATGGCGGAGATCCTGTCCTCCGGAACCCGGTACTGGTCAACAATCTGGCGCCGTGCGGACTCCGAGACGGTGATCACGTGCGCGGCCTTTCGAATTGACCTGGGTACAGCGGCCGAGAGCACCCTCAGGTCGCGCGGGGAGAACCACTCAGGGTTGGTGAGGTAGGAGATGTCGTGAACCGTGACCACAAGCGATGCGGCCGACCAGACCGGCGTCGCGTATGTCATGTGGAGCACATCAAGTCGCTGCCGGAGTGTCCTGAGCGGCAGCTCGACCCCGAGCCGCACGAATGGGTTCGCCGTCACGAGCTTTTCGAAGTGGACCCCGGGGCCGGCCGGCCCCCACGGCGAGCGCGAGTAATAGACGATTAACTCGAGCTCGTCACCAACGGCCTTGAGTCCGTCGACCAGACCCTTGACATAGGTCTCGTTGCCCGTTTCTTGGCCGCCCACCATGTGGGCGTCAATGCCTATTCGCAACCTGAGGTCACGTTTTCAGGAGGACGTTCGCGACTCAGCCTTGGATGACGTAGGCCTTGTCCGACCAATCCAGGAACCGCCTCAGTCCGTCCGGGAGGGCCACCACGGGTTCGAAGCCGAGTTGCATTCGCGCCTTCGTGATATCAGGACACCGTCGGTTAGGCTCATCGGCCGGATAACTGTCGGGGTACTCGATTATCCGGTGTGCCAAGCTTCGTCCGAGCAGAACTTCGATTTCTTTCACCAGCTCTAACATCGACAACTCGGGAACTGGGTTGCCAATGTTGTACGCCTCGCCTGGCACGCCCCTCAGCATGGTGAGTAAGAACCCGACCATAGCGTCTGTCACATAACAGAAAGTGCGCGTCTGCAAGCCAGTGCCGTAAACGTTGAGAGGCCGACCCGCCTTGATCTGACCGGCGAAGTTGGCCAGCACGCGGTAGTCCGTCTGCTGCATTCCGGGCCCATAGACATTGAAAGGCCTGATTTGATTGGTAGAGGTTCCGAAGCGCTCGTGGTAGATGTAACAAAGGGTCTCGCCCAGTCGCTTGCTTTCGTCATAGCAGGCTCGTGGACCAAGGCAAGCAACATGGCCGCGATAGCTTTCTGGAGTTGGGACGTGCCTCGAGTCCGGATCCCCATAAATCTCGCTGGAACTGAAGAATGTGAAGCGGGCATGCCACTTGGTAGCAATGTCGAGCAGATTTCTCGTTCCGGTAGTCGCGACGGAGAGAGTCTCCAAAGGGTAGGCGCGGTAGTAGAAGGGACTGGCAATCCCGGCCGCGTGCACAACGAAATCGACTGCTTCATCAAGGTTGAGGGGTTCAGTCACGTCATGGCGCACGATGCGGATTGAGAGGTCGGCGTCTGGGCCTTCTGGCCGCTCCGAACCGGTGATGAAGTTGTCAATCGCAATTACCCGACACGGTGTGCTCAGGACCTTTTCATTCAGGTGGCGAAAAACCGCGGTGAAGTAGCGCCCTAGGAAACCGCCTGCCCCGGCCAGGAGCACCGTCTTGCCGGAGAAACCCCGCTCGGCTCCATCAAGCCCCGCAACGATCTGCGCGATATCGGAGTCGAGGAAAGTGTAAGGGGTCATTTTTACAATCAGTAGACCGCGAGCTGGGGCAATGGGACTATGAAGCGTCCCCCCCGTGACGTGTAGTTCGAATGCGTCGCCATGATCGGCTGGGCAAAGTTCCAGGCGAGCACCAGGAGATAGTCCGGATGACGCTCATCAAGCACAGCGGGAGGCAGGACTGGGATGTGCTGACCTGGAGTGAACAGGCCTTGCTTCAAGGGGCTGTCGTCGACTATGAAATCGAGGACGTCACTACCCAGTTGAAAGTGGTGCAGGAGAGTGGTCGCCTTGGCGGGAGCTCCAAAGCCGGCGATTCCCGCGCCTTCGCCCTTTAGCCGATTGAGCAACCGCCTTACCTCTTCCTTGAGGTGGTCGAGGTTTGCTGCAAATGTCTCAAACGTTGCCGGGAGGTCGAGCTTGAGATGCGATTCAAGCTCGAGCATTTCTTGGACCGAGCCCTGGACACCTCGCGCAGCTCCGGCACGCTGAGCAAAGCCACGAATCGAGCCTCCGTGAGACGGCACGCGAACTACGTCGATCAACTCCATTTCGTTGTCAGCGAAGAACTTCACCAACGGCCGGACGCTGTGGTAGGAGAGATGCTCGTGGTAGATCGTGTCGAAGAGCGTCTTCTCATACACGTCCACAAGATATGAGACTTCAAAAACAAACACTCCGTCGGCGGAGAGAAGGGTGCGCACACCATCAAGGACACCACGCAAGTCATCGACATGCGCGAAAACATTGTTTGCTGTGATCACGCGAGCGGGGCCTCGGGAAATGCAGATTTCGCGGGCTAGAGCAGGCGTGAAGAACTCGACGAGTGTTTCGATTCCCGATTCGGAAGCTGTCTGGGCAATAGCCTTAGCCGGATCGATTCCCAGTACGCCGCACCCCGCGGCTTGAAAAAAGCGAAGCAGCGTTCCATCGTTCGAACCGATATCGACCACCAGATTCCCTCGCTTGATATCGAGGCGCTCCATGACGTCAGCTGCGTATTTCCTGAAGTGGTCGACGAATACCGGTGAGGTCCCCGAAACGTAGACGTATTCCTCGAAAAGAAGGCGAGGATCCACGACGTGCATCAGCTGAACATGGCCGCAGTCACCACACATAGCGACCTCTAATGGAAACTTCTCCTGGATTACGTCCAGTCGATCGCGTGTGACGAAACTGTTGGCGGGCGGAGATGGCTCGAGAGTGAGAACCTCCTCCAGCACCTTCGAATCGCAGAGCCGGCACGAGTCGCGCCTGCGACAAACGCCCTCACGCATGTGCTGTACTCAGGGATTGTGCAGGGCGATGCGAACGACGTCCGCTTCGTAGGATTCTTGATCTCGCGGGTTCCGGCCCAAAGTGAGGAAGACTGTGTCTTCGGGGAACACCATGGTGTGGTCCGTCATCGGTGGCGTGAAGAACATCTGGCCAGCTGTTACCACGACACGCTCGGGCTCTTGCGAGCTACCCGTCGGGCGGTGAAAGTATTCGATCGATCCGGAGACGACGTAGCAGTAGTGCCAGTCGGTGCGGTGATAGTGGTTGGCCCGCACCGCGCCCTGTCTGGAAGAGATCAGAACGGCGCTCCGTATAGGCGCATCGACGAGCGGCTGAATGGCCCCTCGGGCATCAGAAAACGCGGCGCTCAGCGGAACCAACACACTGGTCGGCCACGCCACTCGTTCATCGTCGGTCACCGGTTTAACGACACGATCTCCCAAAGGTTAGTGACACTCCTGCGCCTACGAATTTGGCGTCGGCCCGCGTAGGTTAGGGATGATAGGTCATCGTTCAACTCTCAGGCTTGGGCTGATAGGTGCCGGGCGTTGGGGCTCGAATTACGTCCGGACGATTCAGGCCGCGCCGGACGCCATCCTCGCCCGAATCTCCACAAGGCGTTCAGATGTATCGGCCCTGGTCGGAATGGAATGCCATGTCGATCGGCGCTGGCAGTCCCTCATTGAGGCTGGGGACCTGGACGGAGTGATAATTGCGACCCCTCCTCGGCTCCATTTCCGGATGGCTCATTACGCGCTCTCGCATGACATCCCAGTCCTGGTGGAAAAGCCTCTGACGATGGACGTCGGCCAAGCCCGCACTCTTGGTGCGCTCACATTGGAACACGGAGTTCCATTGGTGGTCGACCATGTCTACCTTTACCACCCGGCCTATCGTGTCCTCCGCAGCGAACTACGCGGGAAGGGCCCCTTCAGGATCGAGTCCAGCGCCGGCAACGATGGCCCGTATCGACCGGATACCTCGGTACTGTGGGACTACGGTCCTCACGATGTTGCGATGTGCATGGATCTCGTGGGGGAAACTCCCACACATGTCAGTGCCAGAAGACTCGACCGCAGAGGGATTGGGGCTGCCGTTGCTGAAACCATCCAGCTTCACCTTGAATTCTCAACGGGCGACAAAGCCGATATCAGCCTAAGCAACCAGCTTCGCAATCGAACCCGGCTCTTATCCATCCGCACCGGCTACGAACTGTTTGTCTTTGACGACACCGCCGAGACCAAGCTGTATCGCGAGCCAGTCGGCACATCCGGACGGCGTGAGCCGATCCCTTTTGTCGCGGAGCCACCACTTACCGTTGCAGTACGCGAATTCGGCGAGGCAATAGTGAGGAGACGCTCAAATGTAAAGGATACGAATTTCGCCACCGACGTTGTGGCGGTCCTTGCGCGCTGCGCAGCTGGACTCAGGTCGTCAGCGAGCCATGACTAGGTTCGGTCCTTCCTAGCGCGCGATATGCGGCGAGCGTGCGCTCCACGGCCGCGTCCCAGGTCAGATTCTTGGCTCTCTGAAGCCCACGCGCACGCAAATCGCGGTTGAGGTGTTGATCGCCGCTTGCGCGGCGGAGGCTCCCCGCCAGTTCCTCGGCAGAGTTGGGATCGAACGTAAGGGCGGAGCCGGCCGAGGTCTCCTCCAGCACCGGGATCCGGCTGTGGACGACGGCGGCGCCGGCAGCCAATCCTTCGCCAACGGGTAGGCCGAAGCCTTCCAGACGCGATGGGACGACGAGCGCTGTGGCCCGCCTCATCAAACTCGGCAGGTCTACACCAGGGACGAATCCCACAAAGCGGGCGCGATCCCGCAGCCCGCGGGCCTCGAGTTCTTTAACTAGAGCAGCCACCTGCTGGGGAAGCCAGTGCCCCGCGATGCGCAGTTCCTCGGGCAGCTCAGTGCAGATCGCCATCGCGTCGAGCAAAACGGACAGGTTCTTGTTGGGGTTCGGTCCGCCGAGGAACAAGAAGTAGGGCCGGGCCTCGCTCGTGGATTGATCGTGACCCGTCGGGAGGTCGATGCCTGGAGGGGCGACCACGATTCTTGCCGGCGGCACCCCCAGAAGGTCGACCACATCGTCGGCAGTCTGCTGCGAGATGGCGAATATGGTCTCGACGCCTCGCAGCGTATGCAGGTAGGACCGATAGCCGACCCACGTGATCGGCTGGCGGGGATTGACGCCTTCCCGACGCGGAATCAAGTCATAGACCGTGGCCAAAAGGTGGCGGCCACGCAGCGTCGTCAGGGCATCGGGGTCGGTGACGTGGACAGCCCGAACAGTGCTCATGGAGTTGCGTCTTTTCATCGCCAGCTGTGCGAACAGCCAGGCGCCGCGATATTGAGGCGCGGGGAACCTCCGCAGTTGGAGGCTGCGGTGGGGTGGAGGTGCCTTGAACGCATCGTCTCCGGCCCAGCCCCAGAACTCGATTGGAACCTCACTTTGCGTTGACAACCGGCGGGCGAGACCAAGCACGTAAGTTCCGATGCCGCGATGCCTATGAGCGTTCTGGAGCGGAGTCACGTCGAAAGCGATAGAAGGAGTGGGCAATCGAATTCGGACCGACCATATCGCAGCGACGGGTCTGGGCGTCCCGGCACGTTACCCTAGAGCCCATGGCTCGTCGCGGCGCGGAGGTCCGCCCTGCGCCAACGCCCTCAACAGCACTCAGCGTGCCAGTGCAGGCTCCGCTCACCGGCCGGCTCGCTCTGCTTCCGCCCGACTGGCTCCCGATTGCCCTGCTGGTGGGCGATGGGATCATCGCCGCGATCTCGGTGCCCGCGGGCTACTGGATCAAATACCACAACGCGTCGCAGGTCCTGCCCTTCACCCCTTACCTGGAAGCGATCCCCGTGGTCGTCTTCCTATATCTGTTCGCGCTGACCGTAACCGGCCAGTACCGATCGTGGCGAGGGCGCACGCTGGTCGACCAGCTCTTCGCCTTGTACACGGGAATCGGCCTTGCGGCGGTTCTGATCTTCGCCGCCATCGAGCTCGGAAACCTCGGGCAGAGCTACTCGCGCTTGACCATCCTGCCCGCAGTGCTGCTGGCCGCGGTCCTGATGACGCTCGAGCGCTATCTCCTCAGGCAGTACGAGACGCGGCTGCGCCGGCGAGGTATTGGCACCGAGCGGGTGCTCATGGTCGGCGCCAGCGAAGGCAGCGAAGTCCTCATTCGGCGCATGACAATGTTTCCGCAGTACGGGTTTCACGTAGTTGGGGTCGTCAGCGACGAGGTGCCGCTGAAAGAGACCTATGTCGGAGTGCCGGTCGTCGGCCATGTCAGCGACCTTCCTGAGCTAGTCAGAGAGCTGAAGGTGGACCAGGTGTTTCTCGCCCTGCCCGCCTCGCAGCGGGACCGGCTGCTTCATCTGATCAAGCTATGTGAGGACGAGAAACTCGAGTTCAAAATCGTGCCCGACCTGCTCGAGATCATGAGCACAAGGGTGGCCGCCAACACGATCGACGGTCTGCCGTTGGTTGGCATCAGGCGCAGCCAGATGCGCGGCAGCGCTGCGTTCGTGAAGCGCTCGATCGACATTCTCATCAGCGCGATCCTTGTCGTCATCTTCAGCCCGGTCCTCCTCGTGATCGCGATCCTGATGAAGCTCACGATGCCCGGACCGCTTCTCTTCCGCCAGGAACGTATCGGCCTCAACCGCAAGCCGTTCGTCATCTACAAGTTCCGCTCGATGATCCCGAACGCCGAGGCCAAGACCGGCCCGGTTGTAGCGGCTCCGGGTGACGACCGCGTGACGAAATTGGGCCGCGTCCTGCGCAGGCTGAGCCTCGACGAGCTGCCGCAGCTGTTCAACGTCTTGAAAGGCGACATGAGCCTGGTCGGTCCGAGACCGCAGCCCACCTTCTTCGACGAGCGCTACAGCGGTGAGGTGCCACGGTACCTGGAACGGCAGCAGGTTCGCCCGGGTCTCACCGGCTGGGCCGAGGTCAACGATCTTCGCGGAGCGGCGCCAATCGCGGACCGAACCATGTATGACGTCTACTACATCGAGAACTGGTCGCTGATCCTGGACCTCAAGTGCGTCATCCTTACCGGGATGCGGATGTTCACGCACCATCACGCCTATTAGCGACCTGTGAACCCAGCGAGGTTGCTGCGGCCGGTCATACGAAGCCTGCTGCCGGAAAGAGCACGAGCCGGCGTCCGCTGGGTCATCCGCAAGACTCCGGCCAGACGCCTATATACCGAGGCCGATGACGAGCTTGCGCTGATCGCCAGCGAGCTGAAGAACCTCGATTCGGTTCCGTGGCAGGAGAACATCAATCCCGCGTCTACGGCGGGCATGACTGAGCGGGTCGTTGAAATCCCGTGGGTCATCTCGCGATATGGAGGCGAGCGCCGTGTGCTGGACGTGGGCACGACATGGGCGCTGCCGATCTACTCGACGGCGCTGGCCGGGCTCGGAATCCCGGAGCTGTACGGTGTCGACCTCGTCGCGCGGCGCGTCGCGGGCTTCCAGATGACCCAGGCCGACGTGCGTGAGCTGCCTTACGAGGATGGAAGCTTCAGACTGATCCTGTGCGTCTCGACCCTGGAGCACATCGGGCTCGACGTGAGCGGGTATGGCGGCCAGGCGCAGCAGCGCACATCGGACGACGTGGCTGCGATGCGCGAGATGGCCCGGGTTCTGGCGCCAGACGGACGCCTTTTGATCACGGTGCCTTTTGGACGAGCCGAGCGACTTCACTGGCTCAAGCAGTACGACCAGCCGAGTTGGGACGCGCTCGTCGCGCAGGTCGATCTCGAGGTGATTGAAGAAGCGCACTACGCATTCGGGGACGTGCGCGGATGGCGGCGGGCTTATGCGCCTCGATTGCCGGACAGAGGTTTTCAAGAGATGGGTGCGCCGAACGCCACAGGCGTCCTGTGCGCAGAGCTCAAGCGAAAAAGGACCGGCTGACTCCTTCAATGTACTTCTCGGTGGCGATCCCAACCCGAAACCGGCCCGAGATGGCGGCCGTGGCGATCAAGAGCGTGCTGAGGCAGGACTTCAATGATCTCGAGGTCGTCGTTTCCGACAACTCGAGCCCTGATGTCGCGGGGAAGCTCGAAGCGACTGTGGCGGAGCTTGCGGACCGGCGCGTGAGGTACGTGCGTCCGCCAAACGAGCTGACCATGGGCGAGCACTGGGATTTTGCTTTGCGCGAAACGCGTGGTGAATATGTTGGGTACCTCACCGACCGGATGGCTTTCCACCCGAGCGCGCTGGCGCGGCTCAGCGAGGAGATCACCGCCCACGACCTGGATGTCCTCTCCTACTCGAGCAGCGGCATTCTCGAGGTGGCGCCGCCTTACCGGGTTCAGCGCCCGCGCTTTACGGGGCGCAGTGGAACCTATGAATCAGCGTGGGTGGTGAAGCTCCTCTCGTTTTCCATCCCGCCGTGGGGCGTGCCCTGCATGCTGAACTCGTTCACAAGGCGGACGCTCACGGCCGAGATGCAGTCCGCCTATGGAGCGTTCATGGCTTCGGTTGCGCCGGACATCGCCTGTTGCATGCATCTCCTCGATCACGTCGACCGCTTCACGTACCTCGACCTTCCGCTGATGATCAGCCACGGCCATGCCTCGAGCAACGGCGCGGGTTTCGGCACGGGTCGCATGAACGAGGCGGCGCGCGAATTCACGGCGATGATCCAGCGCCAGGGCGGGCTCGCATACGCCCCAATTCCCGAGATCGCAAACAACCACAACATCAGGACGCACGAGTATTGCCGGATGCGCGCGGGCCAGAAGTCCGGCCGTTTCGTCGAGCTTGATCTGAGCGCGTACTGCCACGAGATGGCTGCAGAACTGGACCTTCAAGGCGATGGTGCACCAGCAGAAGACTGGCGACGCCTGGAAGAGTTCATGAAGGAGCATGGGATCGCGAGAAAGGAAACGGTTCCGCACAGGTCTCCGCTCAAGCAAGCTGCGCAGCCGGTTCTGCAAGTGGCGAGCGACTGGCTTGGGGTCAACCCGTTCAACCGTGCGGTCGGCAAATTCGCCAGCGTCGATCAGGCGGTCGCGTACGACGAGGTGCATCCTCCGCGCCCAAACTCGCGCCGCTCAGGGTTTCTCCGCGCCCGCGAGTGGGCCAGGATGACCGCCGCAGGTATCGCGCCGCCCGACGGACCGACCAACCAGTAAGGTCTCGGCGTGGCGTCACGACCTTCGGGAGGCTATCCGATCAGCCTTGGGCTCGCAGCCCTCACATGCGCGCTGGCGCCTGCGTACGTAATTCGGTGGAAAGTCGGCTTCTATCCGACGACCCTCCTCGAGGCCGCGATTCTGCTCACCATCGTCATGTTCGCGTATGAGAGCTGGCGGCTCCGCTCGATTCCGAGCTGGCGCTCGCCGTTCACGCTGCCTATTGCGATCTTCGTCGTCGCGGGCGCGATCTCCGTCGTGGTCGCGCCCGACCGCCGAGCGGCTTTGGGGATCTATCGCGCATACCTTCTAGAGCCTGCCGCCTTTTTCTTTGTTTTGAGCACAGTCGTCACCACATTCAATCGAGCTCTGGTCGTGCTGGGCGGCATTGCCACCGCGGGTGTTGTGGTGGGGGTGGCGAACTCAGCCGTCGTCATCGACGCGATCCGTCATCACACGCTGAACCCAGCTGTAACTGCACCCGTGGTCATCTACACCAACGCCAACGATATGGCCCTATTCCTGGTACCGCTGATCGCAATCGCCGGAAGCCTTGTCCTGTACAACACGAATCAACGCGTCCGGATCGCCAGCCTCGCATTTCTTGCGATTGCCGGTGCGTCCACACTCCTCAGCTTCTCGCGGGGTGGATACCTCGCTCTGGCCGCGGTGGCGTTGGGACTCGCGCTCTCTCACCGCCGGCGCTGGTGGCTGGTGGGCGCGGCGGCCGCGATTGGAGTCGTCCTCATCCTCATCCCACCCATCAACCACCGACTCGCGGTTGAGGTGGACTTTTCGAACGGGAGCAATACCCTGGTCGGGCGGTTCGAGCTGTGGAGAGTGAGCCTGCAGATGCTGCAGCAACATCTCCTTTTCGGTGCCGGATTGTCGGGCTTTGCGCAGACGATCGCTCCGCTCTGGAACCCAACCCACACGGATCGCTTCATCTATCCGCACAACATCGTCCTGACGTTCTGGAGCGAGACGGGCCTGCTTGGGCTGGTCGCTTTCGCCTGGATCATGGGCGCGGGCTTCATGCAGAGCTGGCGCGGATGGTGGCGACAGCGGTCCGAGTGGCGCTCCATTGAGCTGGGGGTCTTTCTGGCGCTGGTCGCAGTCCTTGTCCACGGGCTGGTCGACGTGCCCTATTTCAAGAACGACCTTGCTCTTGAGTTCTGGGCGCTGCTCGGGCTGGCGTGGGCCGGCAGTCGATGGAGCAAGACGCGCGACTCCGTCGCGACGAACCGCTAGCGAGGTGGCGGGGAAGGAGCGGTCGGCGCCGGAAGAACAGGTTGTCGCGGCGGGATCGGCGGCAGTGGTGCTGCTACCACCGCGCGTGTGGGCGTCACTGCGTTGCTGTGGACCGATTCTGGGCTGGGCCCAACGGGATTGATCGCGATCACAGTAAAGGTGTAGGTGATGCCGTCAGTTAAACCCTTGAAGGTGGCCAATGTGGCGGGGGCGGCAACCGTCATGGTCGCGACCGCGGTCGCGCCTGAGTATGCCGTGAGCTTGTAGCTGGTTACAGGCGCTCCCGAGTCGAATGTTGATGCCGTCCAGGTGACGCTCGCCGAGTTGTCGCCCGCGGTCGCCGCGACTGCCGTCGGGGCTTGTGGCGCCACCGCAACCAGTAGTGCGAAGTTTTCATCCGACCAGGCAGGCGCCGTTGTGGCCGCCGTGTTGAATTCGTTGGTTCCCCACACCACATTGGTCTGGACCGGATCCGGCGTCGCGCCCGAGTAGTCGCCCCATCGACACGGAAAACCAAGGCTTGGACTGTTGCAGCTGCCATCTGCGTCGAACGTGCTGCTCGTCGCCAGGACCAGCTCGCCCGGCTCCATCTGCCCCGCGGGGGTCGATGCAAGCCGGATCTGGGCGGCGATGACCGGGTAGATGGTCAAGCTCGACCGGTTGTATTCGATCGCCGCGCCCTGGGCATCAAATCGGGGTGATATCGCGGCATTGAAAACCCAGTCGTTGGTATCGGAGATGGTCCCGACGTCGGCGAGGGTGGTCGCCGAGCCCGATGCCGTGATCTTGTACCAGGTGACCACAGACCGGCCGGTGAGCAAATTATTGACCGTGTGTTGTGTCCATATGCCCGTGACTGGGTCGCCCACCGCCTGGGTCAGTCGCCCGTCGAGGGTATCGAGCAAGTTGTTGGTGCCGTTGAGCTGGGGCGCGGGGTTGGGTAGGGCATAAGTGGTAACGGGTATGTCGGAGTCCTGATGGAGGACACCGGCCGAGTCGAGGTGCCAAACGGCCAGTCTGCTTTGTGGCGTAGGCAAGGCGGTGACGTTACCGCCAGCGTCGTACGCAGACACCACGTATCCGTCGGTGGCACTGCTGATCGTGTTCACGGGAACTGGTGTGAAAGCGGATGTCACCCCGTCGCCGTTCTTGAGGGGGTTGGCTGTAGTTCCCGTGATGGTGGGGTTCGTGGGGCACGTGGTGACGCCGTTCGCCGGCAGCGCAGTCCAGGCGATCGCGGCGCTGACAAAGGTCGACGGAAGATTGTAGAAATTACCGCCCACGATCAGGTAGTTGCTGTTGTGCCCCAATTTGACGTAGTCGAACAGCTGACTCCCGGTCGATACCGCGATCAGGCACCATCCGGCGTTCGACAGGGTCGATGGATCGGAAGTCTTCGACCAGCCGACCAAAAAGACCTGACCACCGCTACCGCAATAGAGGATCTCGAGCAGCCAGCGGTTCGCGGCCGGGTCCCACTGGATCTGCGGATCACAAAGCGGTACTCCGGGGGGTTGGCCGACAAAGCCGTCGAGCGTCGACCGGGAGACCAGGTTGAGGCTGCGGTCATACACGGCAATCGACGAGTTGACCAGCTCGACATAGTTGTTGGGCCCGATCGCTCCGGTTGAATCTGGTGGGGTTCCTCCCACGTTTCCGGTTAGCCCCGCATTTTCGCCGGGCTTGTTGAGGCCGTTGTAGACCGCAATCCTCGGCGAGGCAGTCGCGACCTGCGGTGAACCCGTGGCGCTCGTGGACACGCCGGCGCGAGACCGCATGCCTCCTCTGAAGAATGGCTGCTTCGAACTCGACGTACCAAGCTTGCCCAGCTGCGCGGCCGGCACGATCTTGAAGTAAGGCGGTGAATGTGGGACGGCGGTCGCGGGCGCCGGCGCTGCAGGCGGAGTGGGGAGGTGAGCTCGATTTGGTTCCGTGGCGTTCGATGCCAAGGGGTCAGTTGCGCCCGTTGGAGTAGACGCTCCTCCGACAAACAAAAGCATGACAACGAGCATCACGGCTGATCGCATTCCCATCACCGTAGGCGCCATCCTAACCGCCGCGGATGGCCGGAATTCAGCGTCCGAACGGCGACGGCGCAGGCGAGGACTGGTTGGCGGGCTGGCGGCTCCCCGGCGCCGGGGCGCCGGTTTGCTGGACCGGAACGGTTCGAAGGGGTGGTGGCGGCGGGCTGGACTGGGCCGTGTCAAAGCCCATGACGAACTGCTTGATCACGGTTCCCGCCGGCACGAAGACCTGCCCTCCGGCCTCCGCAGGCGTTACGAAGCGCTCGATGCCGAAGCCGGCGCTGTGGAAGACCTGCATGCCGGTGTCGGCCCTGTACGCATAGAGACCGCCGCCGTTGTTGGCGGCCCACACGAGGCCGCCCGCGACGATCGGCGGGCCAAACGTGATGCCCGATCCGGCAGACCAGTCGGGCAGCGGGCAGCTGGTGCTGCAGGCGCCAAACGAAGGCGCGCCGGTGTCGACGTTGAGCGCCACGAGGCCGCGGCCCTCGCACTCCAGGTAAACGAAAGGCGCCGCATACGCATAGGAGCCAAACGTCGCGTCGGAATGATTGCCGTGGCAGGTGTCGACCTCGGAGTAAGGCGCGGGCAGCGGGGCAGGAAAGAGCTGGTGGCCCATGCCGCCGAGCGACGCGGGGTTGAGCAGGAACCCGGTGCCCCACTTGCCCGACTGGAACAGCAGGTTGGGGCTGATCAATAGAGGACTCGTGCTGCCTAGGTCCTGGTCGTTGCTGCACCAGTTGGCCTGCCAATCGAAAGGCACGAACGAGTCTTCATGCGCGAGGATGGCGGAGAGGCGCACGACGGCGTCGTTCTCGAATGCCGGCGTGCCATCGGGGTTGGCGGTGCAACCGCTTCCGGTCCCGTTGCCCGAGGTGACGAACACCTTGCCGGTGGAGTCGTTGACGACGACTCCGCCCGCGGCCCAGAACCCGGCGCCGTTTCCGGGTGTCACGTAGTAGTGCGTGATCGCGGCCCCACTTGTGGGGACCGCAAACACCCAGCCGTGATAGCTCCCGCAATCGCCTGCACGCCCTCCGAAGGGAACGTAGACATAGCCGTTGGCGACCGCGAGCGCTCCACGCTGCTGCTGGATGGTCCAATCGAATGCGCCGCCGATGAACGCGGAGATGTCGGTGTTGACCTCTTCGACGCCGGTCGCCAGATTGAGCCCCTCGAGCCGGTAATGGTCGTCGAGGATCTCGAGGGTGGTCACGAAAATCCGTCCTGTGCTCGGGTCGATGACGCCTGTGCCCAAGATGCCCTGCGGAGATACGTTGCCGCATGACCAGCCCCCGGTTTCGGGGTTGCGTAGATGGTTGGACCAGACAACCGAGCCGTCGATCTGATTGAGGGCATACACGGTGTTGTTCAGAGTCGCCACGAAGACGAGCCCGCCGTAAATGAGCGGCGAGCCGAAGACCCGTTCGTCCAGAGTCGGGGAGGTCCAGCCCCCCTTGACATGGGTGGCAGGGTTCTGAGTGAGGTCGGCGCCGGTATGTGCATTGTCGTGGTGATAGACGGTCCACGACCCATTGGAGACAATCGGGGTCTTCAATCCGGGCGCGGTACGAACGCTCACCGAGCCGACGCCGCTTGAGGTCTCGTCTGGATTGATGACCTGGGCCAGAGCCACGACGGGCAACGCGAACAGGATGGCGGCCAGCGTCAGGACGGGAGCGAACGCGACGCGGAGCTTCATCGCAACAGTCATAACGAACGGGGCGTCTGGGGCGGTCTTGCGAGTAAAGCCGGCGGTGGCTGGTAAGTACGCAATTGACATTTGCTTAAGCGGGGTTGAAAATCCCCCATTAACGAGCTGCGCTCGCGCAGCCGCGTCGATTTGCCGGCCAACTCTGGGGGGAGGGAGGTCAGGAGCAGTTGCCATGAGAAAACTAGCTCTTGCCATCACCGCTGCATTGGCGTTGCTGGCCGCTTCATTCGTGAGCCCCATCGGGGCGCTCGCCGCAAGCTCGACTCACAGCCCAGTCACGCCAGGTCCTCATTCAGGTGCCAGGTCGTATCCAGTTCACGCCTTATCGGGTCTGGCGCCGGCTACCGGGCCCAGACTTGCAACCCTCACCTGCGACGCCGGATTCGACACCGTCGCCAGCCCCAACGGCGTCAACAACAACGAGCTTGTCGACGTGTCGGCCGTCTCCGCCAACGACATATGGGCGGTCGGCGACACCAGCAACTTCGGTGTCGCTTACGACCAGACGCTTGCGGAGCACTGGGACGGAACCAGCTGGACCATAGTCCCGACCTCAAACCCAGGCCCGTACCACAACGACCTCACGGCCGTGGACGCCATCTCGACCAACGACGTCTGGGTGGTGGGTGTTTATACGACGAACACGGCTAACACGACCTTTGCCGCATATGCGCAGCACTGGAACGGAAGCAGCTGGACCGGGTACCTCTTCAGCCCCACGAGCCAGAGCCTTATCTTCGACGTCACTGCCAGCTCCAGCAACGATGTTTGGGCCGTGGGCACGTACATCAGCGCCGGCACCGCCTTCACCCTGATCGAGCACTGGGACGGAAGTGCCTGGACCCAGATTGCCGGTGCAAACCCGACCAACTTCGACAACGAACTGTTCGCCGTTTCAGCCTTCAGCTCCACGGACGCCTGGGCGGTCGGAGAGATGACCTCGAGCAGCATCTCACCCGCCCAATCTCTTGCCGAGCACTGGGATGGCACCGCGTGGTCACAAATCACGACCCTCAACAGCAGTTTCGACAACGAGATCCTGTGGGTGCAGGCCCTGGAGGCGGGGCATGCCGTGGGGGTCGGCTTCGGAAACCACTCCGTGGACTCCTTAGGGAACACGATCACACCGAGGATGTCGCAGGCCTGGGACCTCAAGTTCGGCCCGGCCACCCCGGTCAATACTTCAATTGGCACCGGCCTGGGCAGCGGCGACAACGCCCTGATCGGCGTGGCCATGTCGGGTGCGGCAGTGTGGGCGGTCGGCTACTCGCGATCTACTATCCCGGCTCCGCGCGTGACACTGGCCATACCGGCGACCTGGAACGCGTCCACCCACACCCTCACGTGGGGCTCCCCCGGAGCCGCCGCGAGCCCGGGCGCTGGCAACAGCGTTCTCGATGCGGTGACCGCCGTCTCGCCATACGGTTTCTGGGCGACCGGCTACCAGAACAGCGGCACAGGCTTCAACCAGAACCTCACCGAGTCGTATTGCGCGCGTCACTTCAGCGTGGCCGCCCCCGCCTCGACCGCCACAAGCGTGCCGTTCTCGGTGAGTGTCACGGAACAAAACGGTGACGGCACGCCCTTCACCGGCTATCGCGGCACGGTCCATTTCACGAGCAGTGACAACTCCGCCGTGCTGCCGGCCGACTACACGTTCATCGCCGGCGACAACGGCACCCATACATTTTCGGGGGTCGTGCTCAAGACATCCTGCGTGCAGTCGATCACCGCCGCCGACACGGTCATGCCCTTCACGATGCCCGGCTCGGCCTCCATCACAGTCTCTGGCGTATGTCAGTCATCAGCCGGTACGGCGGGAACGCGAGCGACGAACACTGGTCCGGCTGGAACGGCGGTGGGCACCCGGTCGGGGGCGAATCAGTCAGGCGCCGGCACTCCCGGCCCCAGGTTGCCCAGGCTGAGTGCGCCGGCCCAAAGCGCAGACAGCGCGTCCAGCGTCGGGCCATCGACGGGAACCGGTCTTGCGACTACCGCGGGAGCCGCGGCGCCAGGAGCGGCGTCGACCCTAGCCGCCGGGGCCCGTCGAATCGACGCGAGCAATACTTCACTCCGATCGCAGACCAATGAAACGCTTTCCTTGGTCGCGGGAACACAGCGGGTCTCGCGAGCGCAAGACCAATCGCTGTGGTACGTACTGACTCTCATTCCTCTGCTCGTATGCCTGCTGGCGCTGGGCCAACTCCGACGCCGCAGATTCAAGGAGAAGCCGAATGCCCGCAACTGACCGTGACCCAGTCAATCAGTCGCATGCAAAGCCGTCGGGCCCGCGCACGCATGTAAGTCAGGTGCCGCAGCACCTTGTGGCCGTCAACACCAACACTGCCGCCGGCCGCGATGCCGTGCGGCAGAGTCCGCACCCCAAGCGCACCAATTAACTGAGGAGTTAGACATGGAACGCACCGAGGAGATCGAGGACCAGGTTCGACGCCTGACACACACCGTCGACGAGATGCGCGCGAGGATGGCCGCGCTGGAGGCGGGCGAGCCAAAGCAGCAAAACGGTTCAGCGCCCAGCAGCCGGCGCGGATTCCTGAGGCTCGGTGCTGCCGCCGCGCTCGGTGCCGTCGGCTGGACAGCTGCGAAAGTGATTCCAGCGGCTGCGGCCACCGGCGGCAACTTCATTCTGGGAAATCCGAATTTGGCCGACATGCCGACGACGATTCAGACCACCGGTACGGCGGCGCGTGTATTGGGTGCCGAGGCTGTAGGTTTCACTCAAACGAACCTCGATTCGGCCGGCACATTCACCGGCCCACTCCAGGGTTTGGGTACCACTACAGGAGTAATTGAGGGTGTCGATGGCTGGGCCCAAGGACCGCAGGCGTTTGGGGTCTACGGACTCACAGACGGTGGTACCGGAGTGGTGGGCGAGGCTGCTACCGGCATCGGCCTCTATGCGCGTCGCTCGGGGCGCATCCGCCAGGACCCCCAGGTCGCCGCGGGGGCCCCCACGTATAACCCCAACCTGTTCGAGCAGGTGCGTGATGCCGGCGGGGTCATGTGGGTCCACGGCACCACTGGCGTTGCTCCGGCCGTATGGCGCCGCGTCAACACGCTGCGCACCGACACCGCTGATGGTCTCGGCAGCGCGTTCAAGCCCCTGAGACTTGTGGACACGCGCAACACGGGTGGGCCGGCAGGAAACGGTGTCGTCAGGTCTTACACCGCCGCCCCAGCGGGCACAGGGGCGTCCTCGATTCCGGCCGATGCCATCGCCGTGGTTGGTAACCTCACGGCGGTCGGCTTCAGCCCTGCCGGTGGCTTTCTCGCCATCGTTCCCAAAGGCGTTGCTTACAACCCCAACACCGACCCTTCATCGCTGAACTTCTCCACCGGGGCGTACGCGTGGGCTAACAGCTTTGTCTGTGGTCTGGGCACTGGCGCGAATGCTGGGCAGCTCTCGGTGTTCGTCTCCTGTTTCAGCGGCACTACCAACTTCATAATCGACATAACCGGCTACATCCAATAAGTGCATCGCGGCGCCGCCGAACGCGGCGCCGCTAGACTTGCGCTTCCCGGAATGCGGAGCATTAGCGCGGGCATCGCAGCCTACCGCCTCGAGCTCACGATCGCCCTCGGCGTGCTGTGTCTCAACCTCGCTGTGATGAGCGGTCACCTTGCCAGCATCGATGGGCTGGTCATGTGGCGGCAGGCCATCGCCCTCGTACAGGATCACTCGTTTTCGCTCGTCCCGCCGGTCTGGTGGGGGAGCTACCTCACCAGCAGCTCGCGTGGCATCGGAGCATCGCTCCAGTACTTCCCGGGACTGTTCACGTTTGAGGGATTCGTCCATCCCGCAGCGTCGCAACCCGGCCCGCACTACCAATACGCCCTCCTGTACGGCGACCGGCTTTACACCATCGCGGGCGCGCCGGCGTGGGCGGTCATCACAGCAGCCACCGCGTGCTTCGTCGGACTCACGACCCGGGCGCTTGGCTTCGCGCGGCCGGCTTCGGTGTGGGCGATGGCGTTCTACGGGATTGGTTCGCCCGCCCTCGCTGCTTCCCGGGGCGACACCCTGCAGCCGCTGGTGGCCATCAGTTGGATGGTGGGGATCTTCGCTTGCGTCCGCTTCAACCAGGCGGGTGCGCGCCGCTGGCTCTGGGTCTGCGCCGCGAGCATCGTCTACGGGGTGCTGACGCGTCCGCTCGAAGGGTCATTCCTGCTCCCTGGTGCCGTGGTTCTTCTGGCTCTGCCTTGGAGAAGGCCGCTGGGGCCGGCCGCACTTCAAGTCGGCGCTTGGGCGGCAGCCGTCGTCGCCACGCTCCTGCTGAACTGGGAGCGGTTCGGCTCGGTGCTCAGCTTCGGCTACCGGCTTGGAACACCCGAAGCGTCGTGGACCACGCCGATATGGGTGGGCTTGCCCGGTGCACTCGTCAGCCCAGGCCGCGGAGTGCTGTGGGAATTCCCTGCTCTTTTTCTTGCGGTCTCAGGGACTGCCGTTCTATGGAAGAGCCAACGAGTCATCGCGTTGGTGCTCGTGGGATTGCCCGTGGTCCTGTTCCTCGAAGCCTGCCAATTCACCGATTGGGTCGGAGGTTGGGACTGGGGGTTCCGATTCTTCCAGCCTGCCCTGCCACTGGTTGCGGTAGTCGCTGGAATCGGCGCCGTGCACCTGTCGCCGCGATGGAAGCTGTGGCTGCCCGCGATTCTTTTGGCGGGCGGTGTCTTATGGAACCTCCCCGCTATTGCCACCGACATTCTCGGCGGCTACGGTGCCACCTATCAGGACACCTGGTCCAACTTCAGGCTGGACGCCTACCCGCCCATCGGCGCTTGGCGGTTCCTGCATCACATCCGGCCGGTTGAACCGAGCGATGCGGCGGCCGTGGACATCATCTGGTTCCGGGCCGCCCGAAGCGCCGCGGGATGGGCGACTCTCATCCCTCTGGTGGCCCTGGTGGTCGCATCGGCCGCGTTGTGGTTCTCCGCGCTCCATTCAAGAGTCGAGCCGGCGGCTAGGGTTTGATCTCCTCTTGGAGCGACGAGGTCAAGGGGTGATGTCGGGATAGCTCCTGCTGCCGCATCCGGTGGTAATCACGGTCCCTGTCATGACCGAAGAGCTGCTTCTCAGTCGCGAGTCGGAGCCTCAATAAGGCGGCGAGGGCTCGCACGCCATCCACCCAGGTGAGCTTCTTGCCCTCCGCTCTGCTGCGCGCGTAGTAACGGATCGGCACCTCGTGGATGCGGTATCCAAGCCTCAGGATCCGTGCGGAGATGTCCGGCTCGATGTCGAAGCGCGAGCCTTTCAGGCCCAGGCGGGCCCAGAGTTCCGAGCGCAGCACCTTATAACCCGTCTCCATATCGGATATGTAACAGTCGAACAGAAGGTTGGTGGCCAGAGTGACTACCTTGTTGCCCATCACGAACCAAAAGCTGTATGCAGTCTGTCCGGCAAAACCTCGTACGCCGTAGACGGCATCGGCCCGCTCCTCGCGCAGGGGCTCGAGTAGGAGGGGATAGTCACGGGGGTCGTACTCGAGGTCGGCGTCCTGGACGACCGCGAATGGCATCTGCAGCTCGGAGATGGCGCGACGCAGTGCTGCCCCTTTGCCGAGATTTCTCTCTTGGCGGAACGGGCGGACTCGCGAATCGGCCCGTGCGATGCTCGTGAGGATCTCCCAGGTGCGATCGGTGGAGCCGTCATCCACGGCGATGACTTCTCCTACCTCAGGGCGTTCGAGCACGTGGCCAAGGATGGTCGCTAGCGTTCGCTCTTCGTTGAAGGCGGGCATCATCACCGACAGGTCAGCGCGCCCGATCATCGGTCCTTCACTTTAATGGCCGGCGCCGAGATGCCGGTGAGGTACTCTACCGCGGCATTGGACCTGCACACGTACAAGATCCTCTATCAGGTCGAGGAGACGCATTGGTGGCTCACCGCCCGTCGCAAGATCGTGCTCGATTGGATCCACCAAAGCTATCCCGGCCGCAGCGACCTCGTCATCCTCGACGCGGGGTGCGGCACCGGCCTGATGCTTCAGCAGATGCAGCATCTCGGGCAGGCAGAAGGCGTCGACATCGCCGACGAGGCTATCGACTTCTGCCGCAAGCGGGGGCTTGACAATGTGCGTCGAGCCGACCTGTCGCAGCTTCCGTTCGCCGAAGACACCTTTGATGTGGTGACCGCCCTGGATGTGCTCGAGCACCTCGATGACGACGCAGGGGGATTGCGCGAGATGAGGCGAGTCCTCAAACCTGGCGGGCGGGTGTTCATCTTCGCTCCGGCCCACCGCTGGCTATGGAGCCTCCAGGACGAGGTTTCCCACCACAAGAGGCGGTACACGGCGCAGACGTTGCGTGAAACGGTGCGTCAAGCAGGGCTGGAAATCGATCGGCAGTCATATGTATCGATGTTGCTGCTGCCGGTGATTTTTCTCGGGCGGCAATGGCTCAGGGTTCGCCTCAAGTTCCGCCATGCGGACACCGAGAACGACATTCACCCGGAATGGTCGAACGGAATCCTGCGACGGATATTCGAGGCTGAGATCCCGATGCTGCGGCGGATGGACATTCCGGTCGGTGCCTCGCTCCTGTGCATCGCGCGCAAGGTTGGATGAAGCTTCGGATCGTCGACCTCCTGGCCTGTCCGACGTGTCTCGCCCGTGTCGAGCTTCGCGGCGGCGAGATGGATCCCGGGAGGCCGCGTGAGATTGCCACGGGTGAGCTGCTGTGTCACGGATGCGGAACCACCTACCAGATCTTGCGCGGCGTCCCGCGCATGGTGCCGCCCGGCGTGCCTGCCGTCGAAGAACGGACCGCCGCGGCGTTCGGATGGCAGTGGCAAGAGTTCGTCGAGATGCACGAGCTGTATGAGGCGCAGTTCCTGGACTGGATTTGCCCCATCGAACCAAGCTTCTTCCGAGACAAGATCGTCCTGGATGCCGGTTCCGGGATCGGCCGACACGCACACTACGCAGCGCAGTACGGCGCATGTGACGTCGTGGCGATGGATCTCAGCGCCGCCGTTGAGACCGCTTACGCCAACATCGGGGCGGCGCCCAACGTGCACGTCGTGCAGGGCGACATCAACCGGCCTCCGTTCAAGCGATCGGACGCGGACGGCACGTTCGACTTCGTCTACACGATCGGAGTCCTGCACCACCTGCCCGACCCGGAGGCCGGATTCCAGTCATTGGTTTGTTTGCTGCGGCCCGGCGGGGCAATCTTCGCCTGGGTCTATGGACGCGAGAACAACGGCGTGGTTCTCAACGTCATCGATCCAGTCAGGAGAGCCGTCACCAGCCGTCTCCCTCCATCGGCTCTCCCGGTTTTTGCATGGCCGCTGTCGGTCGTGTTCCATGGCGTCGTCAATTTCGTGTACAAGCCGGTGCGCAGCACGCGGTTGTTCGGGGTCCTGCCGCTGCATGACTATATGTACAGCCTCTCTGCCTTCAACTTTCGGCAGAACTACAACATCGTGTACGACCATCTCGTCGCCCCAGTCGCCTTTTACATGAGACGAGAGGAGTTCGAGGGCTGGTTTCGCCGGAAAAACCTACACGACGTTCGAATCAGCTGGCGCAACAAGAACTCATGGCGAGGTTTCGGTCGCGTGACGCCGTACAGTGATGCCTCGAAATCCAGCCTGAAATAGGAGTGCCAAATGTCGACCCTCGCCTTCGATCCCGAAGAGACCACGCATTGGGAGCAGTCACACCCTCGCTCGATCGCACCTGAGCAGTGG
>Ga0207684_10000439_pt1 | contig 55252 bp, 43 predicted proteins | sample KBSK5501metaG_FD_184342 | JGI IMG/M metagenome (GOLD analysis project Ga0207684, IMG submission 184342) | Corn, switchgrass and miscanthus rhizosphere microbial communities from Kellogg Biological Station, Michigan, USA - KBS K5-50-1 metaG... | ecosystem: Host-associated > Plants > Roots >... | reverse complement strand
TGTACCCCTTCCATCGCGAACTCGGCCCAAAGAAAGGTATGATCGGAGCTATTCGGCGCGCGCCGAGGTTCGATGTCCACCTCCACCTTGGTGCATTTTTCAGCCATCGGCGGTGTGGCGAGGATATGGTCAATGCGCCAGCCCTTGTTCGCATCCAGGGAATTTGGCCGCAGATAATCCCAAAACGTAAACTGCTGCTTCTCGGGATATAATCTTCGAAAGACGTCGACGAAACCCCAGGCAATTGTCTGACTGTACGCCCGGCGAGCGTCTTCATGAAAGCACACATGTTTCAGATGTTTTTCGGGACTGTGCACGTCGATTGGTTCCGGAGCCACATTCATGTCTCCGCACCATACCGCTGGCTGCTCAGCCGAGAGATGCCGTTCAAAATACGCCCGCAAGCGCTTGAACCACTCAAGTTTGTAGGCGTATTTGGGTGACACAATCTTGAAGCCGTTGGGGACATACGTGTTGACGATGGGGATGCCCTTCAACATGACTCTCATGATACGGGCTTCGTCCGGCTCCCCTCCGTCATCCAACCCGTAGAACACGTCGTCCGGCGCTGTGCGGGTCAGCATCGCGACCCCATTGTAGGATTTCATGCCGCGATAGACCACGTGATAGCCGGTCGAGGCCAATCCGAGCGCAGGGAATTCGCTGTCCTGGACTTTTGTCTCCTGCAAACACAAGACATCCGGCTGGTGCTGCTCCAGCCACCCCAAAATCACCGGAAGCCGTACCCTGATCGAATTAATGTTGAACGTTGCGATTTTCATTGTCATCTGAGGATAGCACAGCGAAGCGTGCTAGCAAGGCAATGACATATGGCACTCCCTGCCAGACTTTTGGACGCTGATCCTAGTGTTTTAGGTTGCATTCTACCCCAAGATATGGTATCCACTTCGGCTGTTTGGCTATCCCTAGATACGTCAAAGGAGAGCTATGTATCTGAAGCGCTTGGAGATGAACGGCTTTAAGTCCTTTTTGGATTCCCGAATCGTTTTCCAGCAGGGAATCACTGCGGTCGTGGGTCCCAATGGGAGCGGCAAAAGCAACATCCTTGACGCGGTTCTGTGGGTATTGGGAGAGCAGAGCACAAAGACGTTGCGAAGCGAGCGAATGGAAGACGTCATCTTCAACGGAACAGAATCCCGAAAGCCGCAAGGGATGGTCGAAGTCTCACTGATCCTCGGAGAGGTGGACGAGGAGAGAGCCGGGGCAGATACCGATCGCGCGGCACTCCCCTACTCACTCGGGGAGTGCCAAGAGGTAATGGTCACCCGAAGACTTTTTCGCGATGGCGTAAGCGAATATTTCATCAATCAGACGCCCTGCCGGCTCAAGGATCTTCGCGCTCTGTTGCTGGACACACGAGCCGGAAGCAAGGGACACACGGTGATCGAACAGGGCATGATCGACCGCCTGCTGAAGGCCTCACCGATCGAGCGGCGGGAACTGATCGAAGAGACGGCAGGCATTATCCGTTATAAGAAGCAGAAGACCGAGGCGTTACGGAAGCTTGAGGCGACCAATCAGAACCTTTTGCGCGTGCGAGACATTGTGAATGAGGTGAAGCGACAGCTGGGAGGTCTCGAACGACAGGCCAAGGCAGCCGAGGTCTACCAAGCCCTGAGGCTGGAAGTGCGCCGCCTGGAACTCATTGTGCTGATTCATGAATTCCAAGAAGTGTCGAGCGCCGATCGAGATTGCGAGCGGGCTCTGTTGGAGCTTTGCGGACGCGAAACTGCCCAAGAGGCGGCCGCCGGTCGCGTTGCTGCAGAAGTGGAGGCTGTGCAACTCCAAGTCGCCGAGGGCGATGCAAAACTTACCACGTGGCGAGATACGGTGGCCGGATTGGAGATGCGATTAACACAGGCGGCGACATCCATCGAGTTGTTGGCCCAGCGTTCATGCTTTTTGGAAGAACAGCGGGAGCGGGTGCAGGCGGACCTCGAGCAGTTGCAGGAAGAGAAATCTCGGGATGCCAAGGCGCTGAGAGAATGGACAATCCGGATTGACCGCTCGAGCCATGAGCTCTCTGCCAAAGCCGAGTCGGTCGCACGGGAGGAGAGCGCGCTAAGTGAGGCGGTGCAGCGTTACCGGCAGAGTCAAGCTGCTCTCGAAGCGGGGCGCGAGCAGGTCATGGACCGCACGATGGCTGTGACGGTGATAACTAATCAAGTCACTAACAGCAAGGCCCGGGGTTGGGAATTGACCCGGCGAATCGAAAAGCTGGAGCAGGAGCGCATTCAAGCCGGAGCAACTCTCGAGACTGTGCAGCAGCAGCTCAGCGCCTGTCGCGAACGTCGGCGCCAGAATGAAACGGCTCTGCGAGAGACGGTGGCGGCCGTTGGCATTCTGTCGGGCACCATAGCTGATTTCAAGAAACGTCTTTCGGATGCCGACCAGCGACTGTCGACCATCCAGCAGGAACTCACAATCTGCATGGCGCGACAGCGGGCGCTTCATGCCATAACCACACAGGCGCTTCCTTCCCGGGGAGCTTCTGAAAGTCTGGGCGTTACCTTGGCGCACCTGCTGACCGTTCGCTCTGAGTACGATGGCGCGATTGAGGCGGTACTTGGCCATAAGCTGATGGGGACGCTGGTCGAGGCCCCGCAGGAGGCCGCGCGCGCATTGAAAACACTGGACGGTCAAAGCGCCGGCGGGAGAACGTTTCTTCCGAAACATCCCAGGAGCGGCCCTGGAGCTCCTTCGAGTATCCATGGGGAGGGCGTCGTAGGCTGCGCTTTGGACTTCGTGTCCCCCAGCCCGGGATATGAAAAGCTGATTTCGCATCTCCTGGCCGGCGTTGTTATCGTTCGCACCTTGGACCAGGCTATTACTCTCTGGCAAGGAATGAATGACAACGCCCAAGCGCTCTTCGTTACAGTGAACGGCGAGATTTTGATGCCGGATGGAACAGTTGCCACGCGCCCTGTCGAGGCGGCCGTTGGAGTCATTGCCCGCGAGCGGGAGTTGCGCACACTGACAGACCGCATCCGGGAACTTGAGCACGCCTTACAAGAGGCAAAGGACAGCCGAAATGTCGTGGACCATGCCTTGGCCAGTGAAACCAGTATTGGGGAAGCTCGGGACTCGGAGAGCCGCCGGCTTGAGATGGATCTGGTCAGTGAACGAAAGGACGAGCAACGAGGCGAGCAGGATGTTATTCAACTGAGACAACGGATTGAGGTCTTAATGGCCGAGCGCCAGGCGGCTGAGGTGGAGCGGGACGTATTGCGCGCTGCCGAGCATGCGAGTGGAAAAGAACTTCAACGTTCGGAAGCCGAACGAGCGTCCACTGAACAAGCCTTGGCCGAACTACAAGCCGCGGTCGTTGTGCATGAAGGAGCTGTGGAACGCCGGCAGGCCGATCTGGCCCAGATTCGGCTGGAGGTTGCGGGTCTCACTGAGCGGCTTGAGCAGAGCCGAGCCGAGATCCTTCGCATGGAGGGTGTGGTGGCAGTCAGGGAGACACGCATTGGGGAACTGCAACAGGAGGTATCCCGACTGCGGGCGGCTGGCGCGGAGACTCTTGCCGAGCGACAAACGACGGAAGCCGGCGTGCCTGCTGTTGAATCGGAGCTGTCAAAGGCGCGTTGCGATTTAGGGGATGCCCAGCAAGCGCAAGCCGGACGGACAATCAGACTTCGCGCGCTGGAAGCGGAGTTCAACAAGCTACGCCATGGAATTGCAGATGTGCATCGGCAGCAGGAAACTGTGCGTTTACGACAACGCGAGGCGGAGATCAGGCTGGAAGGATACGAAGGCCAATTACACGGGACGTACCAGGTGAGCCTGGAGGAAGCGATAGCGGAGGTTGCTGAGAAAGAGAACGTCTTGACGGGCCGGGGGCAGGAGGGTGAAATTGGCAGGGGGGATGTGGATATCGCAAGCATGCGCGAACGTTTGAGCCAACGGCGCGGGCGGTTGAATGAGCTGGGGCCGGTCAATGTCATGGCGATTGAGGAGCATCGAGAGCTTGAAGAGCGACTGCGCTTCTTAACCACACAAGAAGAGGACCTCGCACAATCCATAGCCTCACTGAAGGCCATTATCGCCAAGATCAACCGTACCACCAAACAGCTTTTCCTCGACACCTTCCAGGAACTGCAGACCAAGTTCGACGAGATGTTCCGAACTTTCTTCGAAGGCGGCCGAGCCGAGCTCGTGCTGGTCGAAGACGAGGACGGGGGCGAACCGGGTGTGGACATCGTGGCTCAGCCGCCGGGGAAACGTCTCAAGAACATTACAATGCTTTCCGGCGGCGAACGAGCTTTGACGGCTATGGCCTTGGTTTTTGCCAGCTTTATCATTCGGCCGACGCCCTTCTGCGTGTTGGACGAGATTGACGCCCCCCTGGACGAAGAGAACACCGTGCGCTTCACACGGGTGCTTCAGGGCCTATCGGCCCGATCGCAATTCATCGTGATCACCCATAGCAAACTGACGATGGAAGTAGCCGACTCGCTGTACGGCGTGACCATGGAAGAGCCTGGCGTGTCTACCCTGGTCTCTGTCCGTCTGAACAGGCTCCTCGAGCCGGTTTAGGCCTTGTGGCCGTCAAACAGTTGTAACTGTTTGATAATCTATGTGATTTATCCTTGACAGTTGAGAGGCGCTTTGCGCTATACTGCGACTTCTAAAGCCTGCAAGGTGCCTCCCCTGTTGACGGGGGCGGAACATCACACGACATAACATAACCAGAAAGGCATCATGAAGCGATTGCTCGGTCTTTTGACCACATGGTCTGAAAGGATACTGTCGGTAGCTCCTCCGCAAATACAGCAGCGAGCGCGGCGTAACGCCGATCGTTTGCTACGTCTTGTTGGCGGCAATCCCAATGCCTTCTGGGAGATGCCCTCCCTACCGCGTCGCTCTGAATCAAGCCAAGGCCCACAGCAATCGGGAGCGCTTCATGACGCGATTCGCCGCAGCCAACAGTGGCTGCTGGCGCAGCAGGCGGACGCTGGCTACTGGTGCCACGAATTAGAGGTCGATACGACCCTAACTGCGGAGTATCTGATGCTGAGGCGGTTCATGGGGTTTCGGGATCCGGAGAAAGAGTCAAAGGCCACCCGCTACCTCATCGAGAGCCAGCTTCCAGGAGGAGGCTGGGCAATCTATCACGGGGGCCCGCCGGAAATCAGCGCCTCGGTAAAAGCGTACTTCGCGCTGAAACTTTCGGGTATCTCGGCGGACGAGCCGTTTATGCATAAAGCCCAGGCCGTGATTTTGCAGAAGGGCGGCGTAGTCGGCACCAACGTCTTTACGAAGATTGCCCTGACGCTCTTCGATCAGTACGACTGGCATGGAATCCCGACAATGCCTGCCGAGCTCACGCTCATCCCGTCCTGGTTTTATTTCAATCTGTATGCCCTGTCGTATTGGTCCCGCACCGTCCTGGTGCCTCTGATGATCATTTTTGCGAGCAAACCAATCTGCCGGATTACCAAGGAACAGAGCATCGAGGAGCTGTATTGCGTTCCGAGAGAGCGCGTGAACTTTCGTCGCGAGCCCCCGTTTCGAAAGGATCCTCGCTGGCTCACATGGCGCAACATCTTTATCATGCTGGACAGCGCCTTGCGGGTCTACGACAGGTTCGTGCCCTCGTGGCTTCGCAAGAGAGGTGTGGAACAGGCGGCGCGCTGGATGGTGACGCGCATGGAGGGAGAGGGCGGGTTAGGGGCAATCTATCCCGCGATGGCGAATTCGGTTCTGGCCTTACGATGTTTGGGTTATGCCGACAATCACCCGCTCCTCCAAAAGGCCTTCCACGAAATCGAAGCGCTGGAGGTGGATCGTGGGGAGACGTTGCGTCTCCAACCGTGCTTTTCGCCGATCTGGGACACTCCGTTGACGATCAGCACCTTGATCGAGAGCGGCGTGCCGCAGGAACATCCGGCCTTCATTCAGTCGGCGCACTGGCTCATGTCACGCCAGTGTAAAAAAGTTGGGGACTGGATTGTCTCATCGCCCCATTCGAAACCGGGCGGCTGGTATTTTCAGTTTGAGAATGAATCCTATCCGGACAATGACGATACGGCGGCGGTCGTAATCGCGCTTTCCAAAATCAAAATGCACTCGCAGCAAGATTTGTATGAGTCAGTGCGGCGCGGACTGGGCTGGACCCTGCCCATGCAAGGAAGCGATGGCGGTTGGGGCGCCTACGACAGAGACAACAACCGGATGTTTTTCAATGACATCCCATTTGCCGATCACCGCGCGCTATTGGATCCCAGCACCGCGGATGTGACGGGACGAGAACTCGAGATGTTGGGCGCGCTGGGTTATGATCGATCCTATCCCGTAGCCGCGCGAGCAATCCGCTTTTTAAAGGAGAAACAGGAGGAAGCCGGGCCATGGTATGGCCGGTGGGGCGTGAACTATGTGTACGGAACCTGGTCCGTGCTTGCGGGATTGAAAGCCATCGGCGAAGACATGCGTGCCCCCTACGTTCGACGCGCAGTCACCTGGGTCGTCTCCAAGCAGAACCATGACGGCGGATGGGGCGAGTCCTGCCTCTCGTATGCCGACCCACGGGCACAGGGCATTGGTGAGAGCACGGCCTCCCAAACTGCATGGGCGCTCCTTGCGTTGCTCTGCGCCGGCGAGGTCGACACGATCAGCGTATTCCGCGGGGTGAACTATCTTCTTCGCCATCAAAACGCCGAGGGTTACTGGTCAGAGCGCCACTTCACGGGCACCGGATTTCCCCGCGTCTTTTACCTGCGCTACCATGGCTATGGCCATTATTTTCCTCTCTGGGCGCTCTCGATGTACCGCTCACTCAAACTCAAAGGACGCGCACGCGCTGACGAAATCCAAGAGCGCCACCGCGAACATGGACAGTTCCGGCTGGCGCAATAATGCGGCGTGTTGCGATTTTGGCTGCGACCGCTCGCGAATTAGCTCCAGCTCAATCCGTCTGTGGACGATTCGGTCGGATCCGCCGTAGTCGCATCGGACGATTCATACATGACATCGGCCGATTCGATGATACCGAACTACACCTTATCAAAACCGGTATGGGTCATCTGAACGCGCGGCTGGCGGCCGAAGCGGTCTTGGTCTCGGTCTCCCCAGACGCTCTTATTTCAACCGGATATATCGGTGGGTTGAGAACCGAAGACATCGGGACCCTGATTCTTGGCACCCAGTTCCAGGATTGGACCGATGAGCCATCTATGGCGGCGTTACCCGCCGATGAGGCATTGCTGGCCGCGGCTGGCCTGGCCGCCCGCGCAACAGGAATGGCATGCAGTCAGGGGCCTATTATCACGGTGGCGAGAATGGTGTGGAGAGCAAGCGAGAAGCAGGCCGTGGCGGATGCCAGTGCAGCGATCGGTATAGACATGGAGAGCGCAGCGGTCGCGCGCGTGGCAGCGTCGGGAAAGGTTCCCTTCCTCGCCGTCCGCGCGGTTTCCGACAAAGTAGGTGAGGATCTGCCCATGGATTTGAATATGTGGCTCTCATCTTCCGGCTCCCTCCGTGGTATCATCGAAGTGATCAGACATCCCTCACTGCTCCGGGAGTTTTACCATATGAAGGGTCACGCGGATGAGGCCAATGAAACCCTGAGACGATTCTTTCAGTCCTTTCTCCTGGCGCTGCAATCCTGTCAACTTCCTCCTGCTTCGCATCTGTCTGTGGCGGTCTCTTGACGACGGCAATCGCCTCATTGGGAGCTTATGCGCTGTCGGTGATCCGCGAGATGGGCCGAATGGTGCTGTTCATCGCGCAGACCATCATATGGATGGTGTGTCCGCCATTCCGGTTTTTTCAGCTCCTCAAGCAGATGCATTTCATCGGGGTAAAATCCTTGTTCGTCATTGTGCTGACCGGTATCTTCACCGGCATGGTATTGGGACTGCAAGGGTACTACTCATTGCGTAAGTTCGGCGCCGAGGGTCTCCTGGGCTCCGCCGTGGCGCTGAGCATCATCCGGGAGCTGGGACCGGTGCTTTCTGCGCTGATGGTCACCGGACGAGCCGGATCGGCAATGACAGCCGAAATCGGCCTGATGCGAATTACCGAGCAGATCGACGCTCTGGACACAATGGCCGTGAGCCCCATGCAATATCTGGTGGCGCCCAAGGTATTGGCCGGAGTGCTCGTCATGCCCCTGCTCGTGGCCATCTTCGACCTGATCGGGATTTATGGCGGCCATCTCGTCGGCGTTGAGTTGCTGGGCGTCAGTTCCGGAGCCTATACCAGTGGCATGCAATCCGCAGTGGAATGGAAAGATGTTTACGGCGGGATCCTGAAGGCGTTGAGTTTTGGGCTGATCGTGACATGGGTGTGTACTTACAAGGGCTACAATACGGGGATGAGCGCGGAAGGACTGGGAAAGGCGACGACGGAAGCGGTCGTGCTGGCCTCTGTTCTCGTGCTGATTTGGGATTATTTTCTCACGTCGGTGCTGCTATGAGCGGCGGCCTGCAGACCACTGCAAACGCCTCTCTCGGTAACGCCTCGGATAGGGCTTCGGCAGTCATTCGACTGGTCAATGTGTACAAGACCTTTGGCAAGCAGGCGGTGCTCGACGGTGTGAACCTGGAAATCCCCCGCGGCAAGATGACGACGATCATCGGTCGGAGCGGAGGGGGCAAGAGCGTGTTGCTGAAGCATCTCATCGGCTTGCTCAGACCGGACCGGGGCCAGGTCCTTGTGGAAGGAACCGACATTACCCGGTTGGGTCAACGAGAGCTCAATGAGGTCCGTAATAAGTTTGCAATGCTTTTTCAGGGAGCGGCCCTCTTTGACTCCCTGTCGGTCTTTGAAAACGTCGCGTTTCCACTGCGCGAAAAGACAAAGCTCAGTAATAAGGAGATCCGCCAGAAGGTCCTCGAGATGCTGGAGCAGGTGGGACTGACAGGCATGGGCGAGAAATACCCTTCGGAGTTGAGCGGCGGCATGCGCAAACGCGCAGGCTTGGCTCGCGCCCTTGTGCTGGGTCCCGAGATCATGCTCTTCGACGAGCCGACCACCGGCCTGGATCCTCTTCTCGCGCGCACGATTGATGACCTGATTCAGCAAACGCAACAGCGATACCGATTCACCGCCGTTATGGTCAGTCATGAGATTCCCGAAGTCTTCGGGATTTCGGACTATGTGGCAATGCTGCTGGATGGTAAGATCGCCGAGATGGCGCCCCCTGAGCAATTTGTCAAGACACAGAACCGGGCCATTCAAGAGTTCGTCAACGGTGGCAGACCGGTCGGCGCGGCCCGTTAAAATGATTCAGGAGGCGCAGCGATCATGAAGGATACCAAACTGGAGCTCATTGTCGGTGTCTTTGTCCTGATTGGCCTTGCGGCATTGGCGTATCTGGCGATAAAGCTCGGCAAGTTGGAAATCGTTGGGGGCCATCAGCGCGACATTCAAGCGGTGTTCGATACTGTCGCGGGCTTGAAGACAGGAGCCGGGGTAGAGGTCGCCGGCGTTCAGGTCGGCCAGGTGAAACGGATTGCGTTGGATGGGGAACGCGCACTGGTGACCCTCGCGGTCCAACCGCACGTCAAGGTGTACCAGGATGCCATTGCTTCCATCAAGACGCGGGGTCTTATCGGTGACAAGTATGTCTCCCTTTCGCCGGGCGGCTCAGACAAGGAACTTCCGCCGGGAGGGAAGATCCGCGATACGGAATCGGGAGTTGATTTGGAAGCGGTCATCGGCGAGTTCATTCATGGGAGTGCCGGCAGCACGGGCAGTGGCGAAAAGGGTAAATCGGACGGCGGCAGTAAATCATCCAAGTGAGGGGCGAGGCCCAAGTATAAGGACAAGGAAACATCAAGCAGGCACAAAGGGAGATTCGAATGCGAAAGCGTAGCATGGTAAGGAACCGGATCATCACGATAGGTCTCATGATCGCGGGACTGGTCGCCGGCGACGGTGTGGCCTGGGCGGGTCAGGCGACCGATGCCCTCAAAGCCTCTGTTGATGAGGTGGTACGCATACTGAACGATCCAGCCTTCAACAAACCGGAAAAAAAACACGAGCGTCGGCAGGTGCTAGTAGACGTGATCAGCAAGCGCTTTAACTTCGAGGAGATGGCGAAGCGCACGGTCGGAGCGGAATGGGCCAAGCGCAGCCCCGAGGAGCGTCGGGAGTTCGTGGACTCCTTCCGGACCTTATTGTCGAATTCCTACCTGGGCCGGATTGAAAACTATTCCGGGGAGAAGGTGCGTTATAACAAGGAGATCACGGACGGCGAATATGCCGAGGTCCGGACCGAGATCGATACTGGACAGTCCACAATCCCGATCGATTACAAGATGGAAAATGCCGGGGGCGACTGGCGTGTCTACGACGTTGTCGTCGAGGGGACCGGGCTGGTGAGCAATTATCGCGAGCAGTTCAAGCGAATCCTCCGCAAGGAATCCTTTGAGGACTTGAGCAAGACGATTCGTGAGAAAGCAGCGGTCATCAGAGCTCCCGGCGCGGTTCCTCCGCGGCGTGCGGCAGAATAATGTCGTAGCGGGGTACGCGAACCTACGTTGGCATGAGCTTCCGCCACAGCGTTTTTCTCACCGGCGCGGGGATCTTCACCTGTGTTCTCGCCCTGACCCCGCTTGCGACAGCACAGCCCGCCTCAGACTGGAGCTACTTCCTGATTCCTGCAGTCTCCAACTCCAAGAACGATGGGCTCGATGTTGGCCTCATCGCACCCTTCATCTTCAATGACACGGATGGCCGGATCAATAAGATCATCGCGCCGATGTACGTGTACAACGAGTTCCTTGGCTCCCGAGAGACACTCAATTTCTTCAAGTATCCGCAGAGGGGCGTCGAAATGACGCTGCTGGCGTCCTATACCGACAAAATCGAACGCAAATTCCTTGGCAATTACCGGAATCTCTATCTTGCCCAAGGTCGTTATAGCCTGGAATCGGGCGCCGGGTTTTTCAAGAACGCGACGGCACGATTCTTTGGCGTGGGTCCCAGTGCCCCGCAGGCAAGCGAGACCAACTACACGGACCGGGAGCTCTATGGGTATGTGACCGGGGGGGTCTACCTCGGGCCTGGCACCCGCGTCCTTCTAACCGAACGGTTGCGCAATGTGGAGATCCAGCGGGGCGGTATTACGAGTCTTCCATTTACGCACGATCTCTTCCCCGGCGTCCGAGGAACGGGCGGAGCGACGATTTGGAGCCACAGGGTCGGATTGTTGAACGATACGCGCGATGATACCGTGACCCCGACGATCGGATCCTATTTCGCCGGGTATGCGGAACTGGCCCAGTCGCTCACCGCAGATAGCTCGACCGCCTTCAGCAAGTATGGCGTTGAATATCGAAAATTGATCCCGGATCAGACCAAACGGTACACGTTCGCCTTTCGCGGGAGGCTCGAGGCGACCGTCGGAGGGGACGAGGTTCCATTTTTCGAGCGAAGCATGCTGGGCGGCCAGAACTCCTTACGAGGGTTTGGAGTCGGTCGCTTTGTAGACGACCATTCTGTGCTGTTCAGCTTCGAAGAGCGTGTCCAACTCTTCCATCTGCGGCTGTTCGGCACCATCGCCGAGATCGAAACCGCGCCATTTCTAGATGTCGGGAAGGTGACGAGTGACCTGGGATACCGGATGTTCACGCACTACGAGTTCAATCCGGGGATTGGGTTTCGTGCCATCGCTCGCCCGAATGTGGTTGGCCGGGTTGATGTCGCGACGAGCAAAGACGGCAACGCGGTCTTCGCGGGTCTGGATTTTCCATTTTAAGGTATGGCGGCTGCCAGGTTCATGCTCGCCAGTGTCGTCCATACCCTGCTTGGATGGTATGTGACCCTCCTTACGTCTGTTGACAGGAGCCCAAACCCGTGTATAATCCAATACTTCGACCTATTTTATTCCGCTCTCCCCGTTGTGCAGGGGAAATGAAAGGTTCAGCGCTGTGTCCTTATTAGAAAAGATCTCTAGCCCTGCCGATCTGAAGGGCGTGCCGGTCGAGCAATTGCCGGCCCTTGCCGCGGAGATCAGGGAGCGAATTATCGCCGTCACCTCGGCGGTAGGCGGGCACCTGGCTTCCAACTTAGGCGTCGTTGAATTGACCGTAGCCTTGCACTACTTGCTGGACACGCCGAAGGACAAGATCGTCTGGGATACCAGCAATCAAGCCTATGCCCATAAGCTCCTGACCGGGCGCGCCGAGCAGTTTCACACCCTCCGGCAGTATGAAGGGCTCAGCGGTTTTTGCAAACGGGAGGAGAGCATCTACGATACCTTCAATGCCGGTCACGCGGGGACGGGGGTATCGGCCGCGGTGGGGATGACGGTGGCGCGAGACCTTGAGGCGCAGGACCACCGGGTGGTCTGCGTCGTCGGTGATGGAGCAATGACTTCCGGCATGACCCTGGAAGCCATGGAACATGCCGGCGGTCTGCAAAAGGACCTGCTGGTCATCCTCAACGACAATCAGATGTCGATCTCGCCGAATGTCGGCTCGCTGTCGGCGTATCTCAATCGCACCTACACCGGGGAATTTGTCACGCGGGTGCGAGAAGAGACGCAACATCTGTTGAAAGCCATTCCCCGTTTTGGAGATTCCCTCAGCAGGCTCGCCCATCGAGCCGAGGAACTGGCCAAGGGCATTATCCTGCCCGGGCTTCTCTTCGAAGAGTTAGGATTCCGGTACGTCGGCCCGATCGACGGCCATAGCTTCGAGCATCTTTTGGGCACTCTCAGAAACGTGCTCAAACTCAAGGGGCCGACGCTGTTGCATGTCATCACCAAGAAGGGCCTCGGCTATGAACCGGCGATGAAGGACCCGGTATGGTTCCACGCCTGTTCCGCCTTCGATCGGCAGACCGGCCGTCCGTTGAAGCAAGCTTCGAAGCCGTCCTACACCGCCGTCGCCACCAACACCTTGTGCCGGCTGGCGCGTCAAGATCGCCGGATCGTGGCCATCACTGCCGCGATGTGTGAGGGGACGGGATTGACGGGCTTCGCGAAGGAGTTCCCTGCCCGCTTCTACGACGTGGGCATTGCGGAACAACACGCGTTGACATTTGCGGCCGGCCTTGCCACCCAGGGGCTAAGGCCGGTGGTGGCCATGTACAGTACTTTCCTGCAGCGGGCGTTCGATCAGATCGTGCATGACGTCGCTACGCAAAACCTGCCGGTAACGATCATGATCGATCGCGGGGGGTTGGTCGCCGAGGACGGCACGACGCACCATGGGGCCTTCGACTACGCCTTTTTGCGCCACGTGCCCAATTTGGTCATAATGGCTCCCAAAGACGAGAACGAACTGCAGCACATGGTGAAGACCTGCCTGACGTATGAAGGTCCGGCTGCGGTTCGTTATTCGCGCGGCAGCGGGTGGGGCGTCCCCATGGACTCGTCTCCGAGCGCCATTCCGATCGGACAGGGCGAATTGCTGCGGGAGGGGACGGATCTCGCGTTGGTCGCGATCGGGGTCACGGTTCTGCCGGCGATGCAGGCGGCTGGGCGATTGGCGGAAGAAGGGATCTCCGCGGCCGTCATCAACGCCCGCTTCGTGAAGCCTCTCGATACCTTCTTGATCACCCGGGTCGCCCGGCGGGTGAAGTGTCTGTTGACCGTGGAGGAAGGTTGCCGCATGGGAGGTTTTGGATCCGCGGTCCTTGAAGCGTTGTCGGAACAGGATGTCCTTAACTTGCCGACCAGAGTCCTGGGTCTTCCGGATAAATACGTCGAGCAGGGGCCGCAGGATCTTCTCCGGGCGCGCTATGGGCTGACCGCGGAAGGGATCTACGAACAGGCAAAGGGATTACTGGCGACGGTTGAGCTCGGCATGCAGGCCAGACGATAGCATGTTCATTACACGGCGCAAGACGAAACAGGTTCGCGTTGGGCGGGTGCCGATCGGTGGCGGCGCGCCGGTGGTCGTCCAATCCATGACGACGCCCGACACTGCCGACGTCCAGGCTACGGTCGCTCAGATCCACGAACTTGAGCAGGTCGGGTGCGAGATTGTTCGCGTCACGGTGAATACGCCGGAAGCCGCTGCCGCGCTGCCGGCCATCAAATCCCAAATCACGATCCCGCTGATCGCCGACATTCATTTCGATCACCGGTTGGCGCTCAAAGCGGCGCAGGTCGTGGATTGCGTCCGGATCAATCCCGGCAACATCGGTGCTTGGTGGAAGGTCGAGGAAGTCGTGAAGGCAGCGCGTGAGCGGAACATTCCTCTGCGGATTGGGGTGAACGGCGGCTCGCTGGAGCGGGAGTTGCTGGCGAAGTACGGATATCCAACGGCAGAAGCCCTGTGTGAATCTGCTCTGAATGCCGTCCATGCCCTCGAGGATATCGGCTTTACCAATATGAAGGTGTCTCTGAAGGCTTCCGACGTGCACATGGCCGTGGATGCCTACCGATTGTTCTCGTTGCAGTCAGATTACCCACTGCATCTTGGTATTACCGAAGCGGGCACGCTGCTGACCGGTTCGATAAAGTCGGCCATCGGCATCGGCATGCTCCTCGCGGACGGGATCGGCGATACGATTCGTGTCTCGCTGGCCGCCGATCCGGTGGAAGAGGTGAAGGTTGGCTTTGAAATTCTGAAGTCGCTCGAACTGCGCCATCGCGGTGTCAATGTCATTGCGTGTCCGACGTGTGGCCGCGTAGAGATCGACGTGGTCAAGCTGGCCAATGAACTGGAGAAGCGCCTGGGCCACATCCGAGTGCCGCTGAATGTCTCGGTGCTGGGCTGCGTCGTGAACGGGATCGGCGAGGGCAAGGAGGCGGATATTGGGATTGCGGGCGGCGAGGGAGTCGGGATTCTCTTCAAGCACGGCAAACTCATCCGCAAGGTGAAATCAGAAGAGTTGTTGGACACCCTTCTGGCCGAAATCGAGATTATGGCTAAAGAAAAAGAAGCAGAGCTGTACGGCGACGACAATGGCAACGCAAACGGCGAGCACGGTGAGCCGACCGCACGTCCCATCCCTGCCCCAGGTCATTCAGGTAACAAGGAGATTCCGCTACTTAAAGCGTAAGGCCCTGGACCGTTTCCCTCCTTGTCTGGCTGATCCTTCCCCTCTATAATCCACACACAAGGCGCCGTACCCAAGTGGTTAAGGGAGCAGTCTGCAAAACTGCGATGCGGCGGTTCGACCCCGCCCGGCGCCTCCAAATATCACACCCGCCCGCCCCCGGCGCACCAAGGCGCGCCCCTTTCCGAGGCTAGCTCGTGCCGACCGTCACCGAAGGCTAGCTGGTGGGGACAGTCGGGAAATTTTAATCGGTCCGCTTCAAGAAATCTCGCAGGCGCGCTCTCTAGCTCGTTCTATCCGTGTGATGAATGACAGCGAGCAACGGCCGATGGTGTATCAGGATTATGCGACTGGCTCTTGGTGCAAAGGAAGAGGGCACTCAGCGAGGACCTTTTTCGAATGAGACTCAGCGATGAGCAAGTTACTGTAGGCTTCGCGAGACCGGATGCCTGTGGACCTATCCACGGTCTCTATCGCTGTCAAAAGATTGATGAGGGCTTCCCGGAGTGCGCTGGAGGGGTCGAGTTCCATGGTGACCTGCGTGTGACTACGGATATTATCGGCAGCAAAACGGAAAGCATTAGGGTGCAGTCACTTTCAAGATCCGAGCCCTCGGCTCAATCCAAGCGTGACGATCTTCTGGACGAGACTCGGGTAGGCAATTCCGGCGGCCTTCGCCGCCGATGCGAATTCTTCGATCTCCGCGATTTCCGGATTCGGATTGGCTTCTAGAAAATACAGTGTCCCGTCCGACGCCAATCGGTAATCGATCCGCGCGTATCCATCGAGCTCGAGAATTTTGAAGATGCGCCGGCTGGTCCTCACGATCTGGCTTTCCAATGCCGGACCGAGGCTCTTCGCGGGGTGCTGCTTGATCCCGTGTTTGCGTTGATAATCCGTATTGTGCTTAACGCGAGCAGTGGCAATAGCGGCGCTTCCGGGTGCGAGGTTGGAGAATTCGAGCTCCCAAATAGGCAAGACCTGGACTCGCTTGTTGCCGATGGCCCCCACATAGATCTCCCGACCTTCGATATACTGCTCGGCGATCGCATCGGTGCCGATGCTCTTGTGGATAAAGGCCACACGTTCCTCCAGTTTTTCCGGGGTGTCCACAATCGAGGCCTGAGAGATGCCGAGGGATGACTCCTCGGTAAGGCTCTTGACGATGAGCGGGAAGCGCAGCCCCCGGGCCGGGCGGGCCCGGCTCCCGCGAGGAAACACCGTGAAGGTCGGCACGCGGATCCGATGGTAGGTCACAAGCTTCTTCGACAGCGCCTTTCCCCGGGCAAGGACCAGTCCCCGCGGGTTGCAGCCGGTGTAGCACACCCGGAGGAGTTCCAGGAGGCCGACCACGTGCTGATCAAATTCGGCGATGCCATGGAATTCTTCGAGGAGGTTGAACACGATTTGCGGTTTCCAGTCAGTCACGGCCGAGCGAATCGGCATCAACTCATCCTGAACACCGAGGACCTGCACCTCATGACCGAGCCCGCGCAACGTCGTGACGATGTCGTATTCCGTCTTGATGGCGTACGCCTCTTTCTCACTCAAGCCATCTAAGGTTTCGGGGGGCAGCAGCGAGGGATGCATGAGCGCCAGGACGCGAAGCTTTTTGACGCGCGGTGTCTTCATAAGGCGATCCGGTTGGGGCGGCGCGAGAGGAACAGCATCGTTTTGGCGGTGAGGAGTTTGGCAAAGTCCTTGAGCAGCTTTCGCTCGGAACCCGCTACGCGAAGCTTTAGCTGGCGGCTTCGTCCGATCATGTCGTCGAGAACGTGTTCCAGGGCAAATAGGTACTCACCAGTGTTTCGGGCGACCAGGGCGCGAATCCGCCCACGGTTGCATCGCAAAAACTTGGAAGCGAGCTCGCGGCCGTGAAACCTTGGGTCATTTGAAAACAGTCGCATCAGGTCGCGGTCATAGATATCCGCATAGCTCTGGTCGTAGCGTTCGCGCTTATCCGCATAGTAATCGCCCAACATGATCTTCAGGGAGTGGAGAGGATCAACCTGCTTGCGCGATGAGATCAGAGGGCGCGCCTGCTTCACCTCGTCCATCAATTCTTCGACGTATTCAAGCTTCTTGAGCGCGGGCCAGCCATGATACCGTTTGCGCCAGGTGGCGCGGGGCTGGAGCCAGACCGCGAACGTCTCTGCGAAATCCTCATCCGGATGGCTCTGGGCGTAATAGAGCCGCAGGTGCTGTACATAGCGCCGGCTGGCGGGGTCGGGACGGTAGGATTCGGGATAGACCTGTGAAGACTTTCCGAACAACTGATGATAGCGCCGGCGTCGCTGAAACTGATACGCATGCTGAATGGCATGACCACATTCATGTCGCAGAATCTTCATGCAGTCTTCGCGGGTACCGCCTTCTACTTCGAGTACTTGTCGCTGTTCCAGGCGCATCAGTCGCGGGTGTGCGAGGTAGAAGGGAATGGCAATACCGGGTACGCCTTCCGGGGAGAACCAGTCGTGCGATAGCCAGACATGGGGGCAAAAGCGAATAGAGCGCCGTGTGAGTTCCTTGCATAGTCTGGCAACACAGTCTGTAAGCCAGCTGCCTTCCAATGACAACCCCAGATCGCACATACGTAAATTGAGTAGTTCGTCGTCAGAGTGATGCGTGAAGAGTGCCGGGTGAGGGCGACTGTTGCGGGCGGTAATTCGAGCCACACGGGCAAGTGTTGATTTAGACGGCACCGTTGCACCTTCCCTCGCGTAGAAGTGGTTTGTCCTCGGGCACACATAAGTATATCGGAAATAAAGGTAAATTACTAAATGGAAGCCGCGGAAAGTCCACGCGTGAGGTTGAGAATCGAATCCGTCTTAAGACCTAGGAGGCATTCCGAAGCATCGTCGCACGACCTGCTTGAATTGCTCGTTTTCAATGGGCTTCAACAGAACGTCATCGGCACCGGCGGCTATTGCCAGCGCGGCCAAACGTTCATCTTTGTTGGCGGTGATGATCACCACCGGGAGCATGGCGTAGAGGCGTCTGACTTCGCGCAGTACCTCCAGGCCATTGATTGACGGTAGCATAAAATCGAGAAGAATCCCGGTGGGAAGCATTTTCTCCATGGCCAACAGGGCCTCCAGAGCATTCCCTGCGGTCTCCACGGTATATCCCAAGGACTGAAGGCGATCCTGAAGGACCTGGCGAATATCAGGATCGTCGTCGATGATGAGCAAGCGCTTCGAAACAGGATCAGCTAGCATGCGTGCTCCTTAGCCCTCATCCGGTCATAGAGGGACCCTGTGACTTACAGCAACAGTTGTGCCGTAGGCGCTTGTTTGACATTTACAAATAAAATCAGTGGATTCAAAACGGCCCGGGAATCACGAAAATCAGAGGTGTATCTCACTGGGTAATCGGGTGTATCCATGAATCTCAACGAATGGTCAGAGTCGAAGACTTTTCTCGGTCGGGCAATGCGAAAGCTCGGGAATGGCGGAATTAAGAGGGCGGCCAGCGGAGGGTCAAATCGCCAGCCGCCCGGTATGACACCCGGCGGGAGGTAGGGGCAGTTTCAATACCGGATGCCACTCTGCATACCCAGTATCCGCTGGAGTGAGGCGGCGGTAAATCCTGCGTTAGTGTTACAATCGAACCATGGCTCTTTCGCTTTTTCATCCTGTGGTCGCGGACTGGTTTCGAGATCGCTTTGGCAAGCCCACCGATGTCCAACTGGAAAGCTGGCCGGCCATTGTGTCCGGGACCGATACCCTGATTGCCGCCCCCACCGGTTCGGGGAAGACGTTGGCGGCTTTTCTGGCATGTATTGATGATCTCTTCAAACAGGCGCTTGCCCGAAACTTGGAAGAACGGACCCAGGTACTCTACGTGTCGCCTCTGAAGGCTCTTAGCAATGACATCCAAAAGAATCTGCAACAGCCCCTTGCAGAGATCGGCGAGAGAGCCATCAGTGCAGGAATATTGATTCCGGATCTGCGGGTGGAAGTTCGAACCGGTGACACTCCAGCTTGGAATCGGCGGCGAATGCTCCTGAAGCCGCCGCACATCCTGGTGACGACGCCGGAGTCCCTGTTTCTGTTGCTGACCGCCGAAAAAAGCCGCGAGCTTCTTCGGGATGTCAGGACCGTGATCGTGGATGAGATTCACGCGGTAGCCTCAAATAAACGCGGGGCTCACCTGGCTCTCTCGCTCGAACGACTGGATGCGCTGGCTCTCACAAAACCGGTACGAATCGGCCTTTCTGCCACGCAAGAACCCATCCGAGAGATCGCAGCGTTTCTTGTGGGTGGGAAAGAGAAGGCGTGCCGGGTGATCGACATGGGTCACCAACGGCCGATGGATCTGGGGATCGAAGTCCCTAAGGACGAACTGGGGAGCGTCGCGACAAATGCCATTTGGAGTGATATCTACGATCGGCTGGCCGATTTGGCCCGCGCGCATCGCACGACTCTGATCTTTGTCAATACTCGCCGGCTGGCGGAGCGGATCGCGCATCATTTAGCCGAGCGCTTGGGAGAGGACCAAGTGGCGGCGCATCATGGCAGCCTCTCGCGCCGCCTCCGGCTATCTGCGGAGGACCGACTGAAGTGTGGCGATATTCGGGTTATCGTTGCCACGGCGTCGCTCGAGCTGGGGATCGACATCGGCAGTGTGGAGCTGGCCTGCCAGGTGGGCTCACCGCGCGCCATTGCGATCGCGCTGCAACGCATCGGCCGATCCGGCCATTGGGTGGGCGCCTTACCGAAAGGAAGACTGTTTCCCACTACCCGTGATGATCTGATCGAGTGCGCCGCGTTGGTGAAGGCTATTCGTGAGGGTATTCTCGATCGTCTGGCGATCCCGCCTGAACCTTTGGATATTCTCGCACAGCACATTGTTGCAGCCGGAGCCGCACATGAATGGCAGGAGGATGCGCTCTTTAAAATGTGCTGCCGAGCCTATCCTTACCGGCAGCTCCAGCGACAGGATTTCGATGCCGTGGTGCAAATGCTCAGTGAGGGCTTTGCGACGTCTCAGGGTCGAAGAGGGGCGTTGATCCATCATGACGGTATCCAGCACCGACTGAAAGGTCGGCGCGGTGCTCGCTTGGCTGCCCTGACTTCCGGGGGCGCGATTCCCGACACGGCAAACTATGCGGTCATCGCTGAACCCGAAGGGCTGGTGGTCGGCTCTGTCGATGAGGATTTTGCCGTCGAAAGTCTGGCAGGCGACATTATACTGTTGGGCAATGCGTCATGGCGCATTCGTGGCATCGAGACCGGCACCGTCCGGGTGGAAGATGCTCATGGAGCGCCCCCGACCATTCCCTTTTGGCGAGGCGAGGCACCGTCCCGAACGTCGGAGCTTTCGGCTCAGGTGGCTCGCGTCCGCGTAGAGATCGCACGCTTTCTGGAGCACGGATCGGATCCGGCCAGTCTGGATGCCGGTGTGAGCTGGCTGCAGCAGCAATGCGCCCTGGATCGCCGAGGAGCCGAGCAGGCGATGGCCTATGTGAGGGAAGGCTTGGAGATTCTGGGCACTGTTCCCACGCAGGAGACGATCGTTGCGGAGCGGTTCTTTGACGAAAGCGGCGGGATGCAGCTCATTTTGCATGCGCCATTCGGCGGGCGGGTGAACCGGGCCTGGGGGCTCGCGCTACGCAAACGCTTTTGCGCGGCCTTCGATCTCGAGTTGCAGGCAGCGGCGACCGACGAAGGCCTAGTGATCTCGCTTGGCGAGCGGCACAGTTTTCCCCTCGCGTCGGTCTTCGACTTTCTCAAAGCTGCGAGCGTTCAGGAGGTCTTGGTGCAAGCGATCCTGGCTTCCCCGATGTTCACGACCCGCTGGCGCTGGAATGCAACCCGGGCGTTGGCCCTTCTCCGGTTCAGTCATGGGCGCCGGGTAGCGCCGCAGATTCAGCGCATGCGCGCCGAGGACCTGCTGGCTGCGGTGTTCCCTGCTGCCACGGCCTGCCAGGATAATCCACATGGCGAAATGCATCTGCCCGATCATCCGTTGGTGCGCGAGACGCTGCGGGACTGTTTGACAGAGGCTTTGGATCTGGACGGGCTCATCCGCGTCCTCCAGCGTATGGAGCGCGGCGAGGTCCGTTGTGTTGCCGTGGAAACGCCCATGCCTTCGCCTTTTGGGCACGAGATTCTTAACGCGAATCCCTACGCCTTTTTGGATGATGCCCCCTTGGAAGAGCGACGCACGCGAGCGGTCCAAATGCGGCGCAGTTTACCAAGCGATGTGAGCGATCGGTTGGGGGGCTTGGACCCGGCAGCCATTGCACAGGTCGTGCAGGAAGCCTCTCCGGTCGTGCGCGACCCTGATGAACTTCATGATGCGCTGCTGACCTTGATGTGGGTGCCTGCCGATCAGACGGAAGAAAACTGGGCCGCTCATCTACCGGCGTTACTTGAAACGGGGCGGGCCAGGGTCCTAAGCGTTCCTGACACCGCCGTTGGGGGCGTGGTGTCCGTCTGGGTCGCCACGGAACGAATGCCGTATGCGGAGGCCGTGCTCACCCCCGATGACGAGCTCCCAGAGCAAGATGAGGCAATCAGCGCGATCGTGCGGGGCTGGATGGAGACCGTCGGTCCGATTACTGCGGCTGAGCTCGCGCGCAGGCTGCGCTTTCCGCTGACGCGCGTGTCCGCGGCGCTTCTGCGACTGGAAACCAGCGGACAGGTGCTGCGCGGAAGATTCACCCCCACACTTGAAGGCGAGGGTAAGAAAGAGGCGGAAGAATGGTGTGATCGGCGGCTCCTGGCGCGCATTCATCGCCTGACCACCGCGGCTCTACGGCGGGAGATCGAGCCGGTGACAGCGGCGGAGTTTATCCGGTTTTTATTCCAGTGGCAGCACGTCGCCGAGGGGTCTCAGTTACACGGTGAGGCGGGTCTGCTGGAGGTCCTCCGCCAACTTTCTGGATTTGAAGCAGCAGGACCCGCGTGGGAGCGACACCTGCTTTCAAAACGCATCGCGAACTACAAGCCCGAGATGTTGGATCGCCTCTGCCTCGGCGGTGTCGTGGCCTGGGGACGCTTGAGCTCGCCGACCGCGATGCTCATGAATCTGACCAGCGCTGGTCCTATTGGTCTATTCCCGCGGGAGGACGTTTCCTGGTTGCTGGCCCGCGAGGTCGCACCACCACCGCTCAGCTCAATAGGAACCGACCTACACCGGCATCTCCTGCAACGGGGGGCGAGCTTCTTCATGGACCTTGTCAGAGGGACCGGCCATCTTGCCGCTGAGGTGGAGCAAGGACTCTGGGAATTGGTGAGCGCCGGCCTGGTGACCGCCGACGGATTTGACAGCTTAAGAGCTCTGCTTGATCCCCGCCGTCGCCGCGCCGAAGGCAAAGAGCGTGGACGTGGCCCGCGCCACAGCATCGGGCGCTGGTCGCTGTTTCAGCCGGAATCATTCGGCATCGAGCGGCTGCGAGTAGGTTCGCCGGAATTCGTCGACCGGATCGCCCGCCAGCTTCTGCAGCGATACGGCATCGTCTTCAGGGATCTGTTAGGCCGGGAGTCCTGCGCGCTTCCGTGGCGCGACCTGCTGGTTCAATATCGACGGTTGGAGCTCCGCGGGGAGATACGCGGCGGGCGTTTCGTCGCAGGATTTACCGGAGAGCAGTTTGGGCTGCCGGAAGCCATCGAGGCCTTGCGCAACGCACGCCGGCAGCCGGAACTGGGACCTCAGGTAATTTCCGCCACAGATCCGCTAAATCTCGTGGGAATTGTGACGCCAGGAGAGCGGGTACCATCCGTTGCCGGAAGTCATGTGGTATTTGAAGGAGGCGTTCCGATGGGTATGGGCGTGAATGCCGGGGTCCTCATCCCTGGAGGATCTTCATCAAGATACCCGTGCGGGTAGAGGTGCGGGTCTTATCCATGATGTGCTTAATGTGCTCCTTCACAGTCAGCTCGCTAATGGTGATCGCATTGGCGATCTCTTTGTTCGTCCAGCCTTTCTTGAGATGCTCGATGACCTCGATCTCGCGACCAGTGAAATGAAATTGTTCCTTGGCCCTCTCTAGACTGAAGCCTTGGCGCTGCGTGATCTGTTCGAGAATGATGAGTACCCGTGAGGCATCAAGCCCGCCTGGGGCCGGCAATCCGATACCAGAAAGAAAGATTGAGTCCTGACCGTTCTTTATGACGCGTCGAACTTGAAACTGCTCCCAGTCTTTCGAATCGCGACGGATTCCCATCATCTTGACGATCTCCTGAGCGAAATCCGTTATAGGCATAGGCAAGGCGCCAGGCATGGCGTCTCCGGTCGTCGGCGTGGCTATATTTCGGCAGAGCTCCCATGCCCGCCGATCCCAATGAAGCACATGCATCGCTGAAGAAAGCATAAGAAAGCCCGAATCCTTGCGCTTCTCTACGAGCGCCTGCGTTGACGAAAAGGAGTCCATGGTGATCATACATTTCCCCTACGGAGCTTCAGTTTCGGAGTAGCTGGCTAGGGGTGCAATCGCGGTGCCAGAAGTGGTCTTAAGCACCGCAAAAAAGCTGTTTAAATCTGCGATGTTGAGAGCGTGATGAGTGCAGGCAGACGAGCGCTCTGTGGGAGAAAGATTGCAGGGTGAAGGCGATTACATCCAGAAAGATTGAATTCTGGATTAGTGACCCTTGCAGTTTGGGTGGTCACAAGAACACTTTGCGCCGCTGGATTGAGCCGTAGCGCATTTGTCGCTGCAAAATGACTTATCCGCTTGCGCCTGACAGCTGCATGCGGGATGCGCACATTTCTTTGTCATGGCGTCTCCTTTAGGACTCTTTCCTGAGGCGAGCATAGGGCCTCAGCGACTTGACAGCTATCCCGCTTTTGCTGCATACCCCTGTGCTTGCCGGCATGAGAAAGTCGGGATGCGATGTCGCCGGGCCTAATCTAGGAGGGAGGACATGCCAGAACCCACTTCGACCCACTCAACGCCTGAACCTTCCCATACCCAGGCTCTCCAGGCCCAGATACAAAAACTGGAAGCGTTGAGTCATCGCCCTCTTGATCCGGCTGTGCTCGCGCGGTTTGATGATGAGACGGAGAATTTGATTAAAAGCCTCCTGGGACCACTGCACCCGCAAATGGAAGCTTACAAATATGCCAAGCTGGCTGAGGCGGCTGAGATGGTGAACCTTCCCGAGTCGGCACAGGAAGAATCTGTGCAGGATCTGCCCCGCAAGGCGATTCAACAACGCCGGCAGGTCCTGGAAGGCTGCCTGGCCGAATTGCGTTCGACGAAAGAGACGGAAGCCGCAGGACTGAAGGGGAAGACGACGAAGAACCTCTCGCGATGAGTCAGCCTTAACCTGGTGTCGCTTTTTTCGTGCATTGTTGAGTCACATAGTACCTCCTTTGGTGCATAGTGATCAGCCCCGCACCGTGTTTAAATAAAACCACAGAGATGTCAGGAACTCCAACAGCAGAAAGCCGCCGCAGAAATGGCCATTGCCCCCTATCCCAGAATCGCGGCAGGTCTGTTGCTTAGCCTGTTGGTGGCGGCCCCCGTCGCCGCGGTGGGGCCATACTTTGAGAATGAACGAGCCCCCGGCGATCGCAAGGCGGGACCGGCCCCCGATGTGCAACGCCACGAGGTTCCCGCGAAGACACCTCAAGTTAACCGTCTGGTCAAGGGCGAACTTCTGAAAATCCAGGATTTTATCTATGTGGTGCGCGATCCTGTCGCCGGCAAGACCGTCGAAATGAAAGTGGACCGGGACACTCGCATGGAGGTGACTCCGCGAGTAGGAGACCAGATCGAAGCGGAGTTGTTACCAAACGGAAATGCGTGGTCGATTAAAACAGTTCCGTAAGCAATCGATTCCTTATCGATAGTTTTTACTTCCTAAGCTAAATCTCGTACAAGCTAAATCTCGCACGCGCCTGGGGATGGGCAGCGTTTTTCATTCTCCTCCAGTATGCTACACTCCCTGTCGTTTCAGAAAACGGGCTCGCTATACGAAATGCCGAAGGACTGTCCAGCATGTCGGTGAGGGACGAAATAGTGCGGGGGGTGAGGAGCCTGCCCCCCGGGCGCGAAATGGACCGGGAGATCGCGGAGCGGGTGATGGGCCTTCAGAATGGCTCAAACGCCCCCCGCTATTCGAGCGAGATGGCCGCAGCCTGGAGCGTGGTCGAGAAAATGGTGCGGGCGGATGACGTGTATTTCGGCGCTCCTCATTACAAGAGCACACGGCAGTCGCTCGGGCCGTTAGGATACCCGGTTGGCACGGAGTGTTGGTATTGTGTGATCAATAGCAAGACCTTCAATAAACTCGTCATCTGTGCGGATAGCGCGCCGCTCGCGATTTGCCGGGCAGCCCTTGTATGGGTCCGAACCAAGGAGCCGGCGGCCTCCCCACAGCAGCAAACGCCGGCCTCTCCTGAGCGCTGATGATCAGCCCTGCCGAAGAGACGAACCGGACGCTTTTTCTAAAGGCTCTGCACAAGGACCCGGTCCAGTGCCCGCAACCCAATTGCGGTGGACCGGTCGATGTTCAGGACTGCTCGCAATTGCAGGATCGGGTCAAGACTTTCGAACTCAAATGCGAGAGCTGCGATTGGAAGGAACGAGTGACGGGGCGGGAGCAGCTTGTGCCGCCGTGGGATGACACTGTCCTGCTGGATATGGCTTATGACCACCTCATGCATCAGCCCGCAATGTGCCCGCATGATGGCAGTCCGGTGATCTTCACCTCGTTACCCAATCCGAGGCGAAAGGCGAGATATCGGGTGTCCTGTTTTTATTGCGGCCGTCAGGCGGAGATGGACTGGCCTCCCCAGGACCTCAGGCGATAAGGGCGCTCGTGGCTATGCGTTTTCCGTGGGTTTCAGCACCATCATCAGGCGATCCACGTCGATCGGTTTGATGATGTAGCTGCTCGCGTCAAGATCGAAGCTCTTATGGATGTCCTTCTCGGCTTCGGACGTGGTCAGGATGACGACCCGGATGTCCTTTAAATTCTGATCGCGGTTCATGTCGGCGAGCAGTTCCATCCCGTCCTTCTTCGGCAAATTGAGATCCAGCAGGATCAAGTCCGGACGCGGCGCGTCGGTATAATGCCCGCCCCGGCGCAGAAACGCCAACGCTTCCACGCCGTCCTTCACCACGCTCAGATTTGTGCGAACAGTGGATTCCTTCAGCACTTCCATGGTCAAACGGATATCGCCGGGGTTGTCCTCCACCAATAGGATCTCCACAGGTCGTCCGGCTGTCTGAGCGCTCATCAGTAAATTCTCTGCATCGGGTGCCGTGAACTCTTATACCATACCTGTCTGTCTCGGTCCCATGCAACCTTCGGGAAAAGAGCCTGTCTCGGCAGGCGAGGGGTGGGCGGGTGTAACGGGAAAAGAGCCTGTCCTATGGGAAGAAGAGTCTGTCCTGGCAGACTCAGGGAGGGAGGGTGCAACAGGCGAGGGGTGGGCGGGTGCAATGGCAAAAAAGGCCGTCCCTGCGGGAGTCGCAACTTAGCAATAATGGATGGAAGAAGACCCGCCGGTCAGGAATCTTTAATGGAATTCAGCACCATCGTTAGCCGTTCGACGTCGACGGGCTTGGTGATGTAGCAGTTGGCGGAGAGATCAAAGCTCTTGTTGATGTCGGGCTCGGCTTCTGAGGTGGTCAGGATCACCACCGGGATGGCCTTTAAGTCGGCGGTATTTTTAATTTCATCCAGCATTTCCAGACCATTTTTCTTGGGAAGATTGAGGTCGAGCAGGATGAGGTCCGGGCGGGGCGCATCGAGATATTGGCCTTGGCGCCGCAGAAATGCAATGGCTTCCACACCGTCCTTTGCCACGCTGAGATTGTTTCGGACCTCCGCCTCTTTGAGCACTTCGGCCGTGAAGCGAACGTCTCCCGGGTTATCCTCTACAAGAAGAATCTCCATGGGCCTGCCGTTCGTCTGGTCGCTCATTTGCGCTCTCCTATCGGATGCGTTCTTCTTGACCAAAAGCGTAGATCATGTATCCCTCATGTAGGCTATGCCGCAACCCTTCTTATGGGGGAATTACAGTCATAAGCGGAGCACATGAACTAAAATCCCCGTCCGCGTAGTGGTCTGGGTTTTTGCCATGATGTGTTTGATGTGTTCCTTGATTGTCTGCTCGGTGACGGTAAGAGCGCTAGCAATCTCTTTGTTGGTCCATCCCTTCAGGAGGTGCTGGACCACAGAGACTTCACGAGTGGTCAACCGAAAGAGCTCCTTCGCTTGCTCGATTATTGCCTCTTGCCGCCGACCGAGCGCCTCGATAGTGATCAGGACCTTGGACTTACCGCCGTGCTGTTCCGGGATGCCGACTCCGCTGAGTAGGATGGGCTGAACGGGATCGCCTACGACCCGCTTGACTCTGAAGTGTTCCCAATCCTTGGCCTCGGTGCGAACCTGCAGGATCTTAATGATTTCACTGCACAGGGCCTCAACCGCCGGCGGTAGCACGCCGTGTTGGGCTTTGCCCTCCTGCGGCTTGATCCTGCCGAATAACTCCCAGATGCGGCGATCGCTGTATAGCAATTGCATCGAGGAGGACAGCATCAGAATACCGGGACCCATCCGCTTGTCCGCAATGCTCTCCGCATCGCCGTAAAGATTTTCAACCATTACGGTTCCCATGAGAGCCCGAAGTGTAACAACGCAAGCACCACCGACACAAGAAGGGAACTTCCCCTTAGGGTATTACTGTTCCCCTTCAATGCTTGCAGCCGGCGCCGTGTTCGTGGGCAGGGGCGGCAGGCGGGCCGTAGTCCGGGACCGCTGAGCCGGGTATCACAATCCGACTCTTTTCCTGTCGAGCCTGCTGCTGGAGGGCCGGAGCAATGTCCTCCTCGCCGGCCAGCACGATCCGTGGCTGGTCCGTGTCTTGGCTCTTGAGGTGCGCCGCAACGTCGGGATGGTCTGTAGAGAGGCACCCGATCAGCCCCGTGAGAAAGCGATTGGACTGAAGGCCTCCGCCGGAGAACTGGTTGATCAGGTTCAAAGTGAGATCGACCACCTGCTGAGCCTTGTCCTGATCGATCTTTTCCTGGGCCAGGTACGCCTTGAACTCTTTATGCAAATATTGGGAAAACGCGGGCACAGCCGGCGCCGGGAAGTGGAGCGGGCTTAACAGCCGTCGAATGAACTCCAATGCCGCGATGACCTCGCCGTCGAGGGCAGTGGTTTTGTTGTGAAAGTAGCTGAAGCAGACGACCTCAATGAGGTTAAGCAGGCCGGCCGCTTGCTGACCTCCGATCTCGAACACTTCACGGTAGGTTCGCCGTCGGTCCTGCCGAAACAGTTCTCCGACGCGCTGCCGCTGATAATCGGTGCCGGCCTCGAGATAAGGGCAGTCGGCGGGGCAGTTGATAGAAATTAACCGATGCTCGCCGCAGCAGACTGAACAGATCAGGCCACCCAGAGCCGGGCAGGTCCGTTTGCCCTTGCTGGTATGGCAGTACACGCATTTTACACTCGCCATGGTCTATCCAGGGGGACAGGGACTTTCATTATCTACCGTCGCGTCCCAGGCCGTTAATCTCGGCCGCATCTCCTGACAGGTAGGGCACGAGGATGACATGGTGCTTGCGGTCGATGGCCAACCCTGCGGGAGTCGTCAGGAATTCGGCGATGGTTTGAATGCGTAATTGCGGGCTGATCCGTATGATCTTGCCTTGTGAGAAATCCGACACGTACATGTTCCCGTAAGCATCGAAATCAACCCCCATGAGGTTTCCGAAATGGGAATTGAATAGCGAATTGGAGAAGAGGACTTTGACAATGCCGCTCGCGGAAATCTCAAGAATCTTTCCGGTATTCCAGCTTACGGCGATCAGGACGCCGGTCGAAGGATGCACGGCGAGTCCATAGGGCCCTGCCAGTTCTTTAGTCTTGACCAGGACGACCGGGTGGCTTGCGTCCCTCAGATCGGCTTTGTAAATTGTGTCGGCGCCCGAATCGGCGATATAGAGGAGGCCGTGGCCGTCTGTTGCGAGCCCGGTGAGAAAGTCCACCGGAAATCCGCTCAAGTCCACGCCAGCCACCGGGCGGCCGGATGGGAGCTCAAACCCGCGCACCCTATTAATGTCGGACACGTAGAGGGTCTTTCCCACAAGAGCAAGGCCCTTGGGGGAGTCGAGCGTCACGCCGTTTTGCCCGCCTTCAATAAACTTCAGTTGGAGGACCTTGCCGGCGCTATTCACCTTGCTGATGAAGCCATTATTATCGTGGTCGTTGGGGCCGCCATTCTGATTTGAAATGTAGTAGGTATCGGTGGCGGCATCGACCAGGAAGCCGGCAGGATTCCGCAGACCGGTAATCTGCAGCGCGAAGGAGCTGGCAGCAGAAACAAGAACGGGAAGAACAGCTGCGCACGCAATTCTGAGAAGACACGGCAAGACGGGGTTTACGCTCCTATTCGCGGCCGAAGTATCGAAATCTACTCCGATTCTTGACTCCAAACAAGGGCCCTTGTTAATGTGCTCTGACTCTTCCACCATACAAGAGATTATTTTGTGTGGGCGTTTTCAGCCAAGTTCCTGACCTTTCTAGGGAGAGGGACGGTGGGCAAACAATTTCTGCGGGGGTGCATGTGGCAGCTCAGTTGATTGATGGCAAGGCTCTTTCGCAGGGCGTTCGGGATAAGATCGCCCAGGAAGCGGCATCCCTCTTTGCCCGGAGCGGCATCAAGCCGGGGCTCGCGGCGATTCTTGTGGGAGACGACCCCGCCTCCCATCTCTACGTCAAGAACAAAGAGAAGGCCTGCGAAGCAGTCGGGATTTATGTCGCTGATCACAAACTACCGACAAGCACAACACAGGAGGAGCTCCTAACCTTGATCGACAAGGTCAACCGGGACCCGCAGATTCATGGCATCCTGGTGCAACTGCCTCTTCCGAAGCAGATTGACAGCAAGGTGGTGTTGAACGCCGTCTCGCCCGACAAAGATGCCGACGGTTTTCACCCATATAACATCGGACGGCTTGTCGAGGGCAATCCGGTCTTCGAAGCTTGCACGCCGAAAGGCGTCATTAAGATGATCGAATCCACCGGCATCGGTATTGAAGGCAAGCGGGCGGTGGTTCTGGGCCGCAGCAACATCGTGGGAAAACCCGTGGCGCTGATGCTCCTGCATCGCAACGCGACCGTGACCGTCTGTCACTCGAAAACGAAGGATCTGCCCGCCGTCTGCCGGGAGGCTGAGATTTTGGTCGTGGCAATCGGAAAGCCAAAATTCGTAACCGCCGATATGGTCCGCGAAGGGGCGGTGGTGGTAGACGTCGGCGTGAATCGCGGCGCGGACGGCAAATTCGTCGGCGACGTGGATTTCGAAGCCGTGAGCGCGAAGGCGTCCTGGATCTCCCCGGTGCCCGGAGGCGTCGGGCCGATGACGATCGCCATGCTGCTTCAGAATACTTTGGAATCCGCCCAGCGAGTCGCCCGGACCACAGGAGGCCATTGAGTGCCGATCCGGCGATTACGGGAAGCCCTCGACTCGGGCCAATTCGTCACGACGGTGGAGTACAATCCTCCGAAGGGCACGGATGTCACCTCGCTACTGGAAAACGCCAAGGGATTGCTGGGCAAGGTGCACGGCGTCAACGTCACGGACAATACCGCGGCGATCCTGCGAGCGGGCTCCATGTCGATCTGCCGCCTGCTCTATGAAATGGGACACGACCCCGTGATGCAGATGACATGCCGTGACCGCAATCGCCTTGCGATTCAGTCGGATCTCCTCTCAGCGCATCTCCTTGGGGTCAGGAATATCCTGTGCTTGACGGGAGATTACCCGACAGTCGGCGATCACAAAGAGGCCAAGCCGGTCTACGATCTGGATTCCATCGGCGTGATGCAGGTGATTCAAGGGTTGAATCAGGGGAAGGATATGGCGGGGCACAAGCTCACCGGGGCCACGGATCTGTACATCGGGGCGGCGGTAACACCGGAGATGGACCCGCCGGGGCCGATGCTGGCGAAGTTTGCTGCCAAAGTGAACGCCGGAACGCGCTTCTTTCAGACCCAGGCATTCTTTGACACGGACAGGTTTAACGCATTCATGAAATCCGTAAGGAAGTTCCCGGTCCGGGTGCTGGCCGGCATCTTAGTGCTGCGCTCGGCGAAGATGGCGGAATTCATGAACGCGAATATCCCGGGCGTCGAGGTGCCGCAGGAGATCATTGAAGAGCTTCGAGCGGCCGGCGAGGAGAGAGCGCTCGATGTCGGCGTGGAGATCGCGGTGCGCATGATCAAGGCCGTCCGGGACCATTGCGACGGGGTGCATATCATGGCGATCAAGGCCGTCGACCGGCTGCCGGAAATTCTACAGAAGGCGGAGCTGGCATGACGGTCCCCGAGCTCCAAAAGCGCAAGGCCGAGGGCCGGAAGATCATCATGGTCACGGCGTACGACGCGCTCTTCGCGCGCATCATCGAGGAGGCCGGGATCGACGTGCTGCTGGTGGGAGATTCCCTGGGTGTCGTCGTCCAGGGTAAGAAGGACACGCTCTCAGTCACGATGGAGGACATGCTGTACCATACGCGGCTCGTTACCGGCGTAGCGGCTCGTTCGCTCGTCATTGGCGACATGCCGTTTCTTTCCTACCAGGTGAGCGTCGAAGAGGCCGTGCGAAATGCCGGCCGGTTTTTGCAGGCGGGAGCGGCGGCGGTGAAAATCGAAGGCGGAGAATCGGTATTGGACCGCGTGCGCGCGATGAGCAGCTTCGGCATCCCCGTGATGGGCCATCTCGGAATGACGCCGCAGTCGACGCATCGCTACGGCGGGTATAAGGTGCAGGGGAAAGGCAAGGAGGCGGCTGCTCGCTTGTTGGCCGATGCCCGCGCGTTGGAAGAAGCGGGCGCGTTCGCCGTGGTCTTGGAAGCGATCCCTTTGGACGTGGCTCGAACGGTCACTGAGGCGCTCTCAATCCCGACAATCGGCATCGGCGCCGGCCCGCACTGCGACGGGCAGGTCCTGGTCCTTTATGATCTCTTAGGTCTTTTCGATGAGTTTACTCCCAAGTTCGTGAAGCCCTACGCGCATCTGAAGGCTGACGCCTTGCAGGCGCTGCGCCGCTATCGCGAAGAAGTAGAACAAAATAAATTCCCCACAGGCGACGAGAGCTATCACTAGGGGCCGTGTTGCATTCTGAACTTTCACTCCATTCAGGGTGTCAAACACATCTTTCACTTTCCAACCGGACGCGTTACAATACGACCTCTCCGACATTTACCGCGTGTCCCCATCGTCTAGCCTGGCCTAGGACGCGGCCCTTTCAAGGCTGCAACACGGGTTCAAATCCCGTTGGGGACACCAACACTTACGCGACTCGCGATTCTGAGCGTGACGCCAGCGTGACACTTGTTGCAGGCTCCGAAGCCTCCGATCAGTGATTGTAGCGTGCCTGACGGGCGTCGAGGGCCCTGATGCCCGCCCGCAGATGATCTGGCGCCACATGCGCATAGCATCGTCATGCGAATATCCTGATGTCCCGCCAGTGCTGCCACTTCGGGTAGTGGCCGAATTCTTGTACGAGCCGACTGATGAAGGTATGGCGGAGTGTGTACACTGTTAACGTGGTTCGTATGGCTGCGCGTAACTCTGGTATCGCAGGATTGCTCTTCTTGATGAGCGGTCCCAGGTTCAAGCGCCAGTGTTATTGATCATGAGCCGTATTTGTCTTGGCTTCTTCGTTCTCTGGCTGCTCATGCCGTTATCGGCTCACGCTAATCTTGTCGAATTGGAGAATCGGCGCCTGGGCACTTCCGAGTGGCAACTCGGGAAGCTCGCGACGAATGGAGAGATTGAGGGGTACGCTTCGCTCACCAGTGTGATTCGAGGCGCAAAGATTCGGCTGTTCGTCAACACGCAGGATCCGTCATACCGAATGGATGTGTATCGCATGGGCTGGTACGGAGGGGCGGGAGGCAGGCTGATCAAGGGAGGCATTTTCCGCAAAGGCATCCGACAACCAAAGCCGGTCACGGATCCGAAGACCGGCTTGATTGAGTGCAACTGGAAAGATCCCTATGTGCTAAAGATCTCGGATCCACAGGATTCAACAAATTGGGTCAGTGGAATTTACCTTGTGAAGCTCACCGCTCTGTCGAGCGGTGCGCAGAGTTATATCATTTTCGTCGTGCGCGAAGACGACCGCCGATCGGATTATCTGTTCCAGTCAAGTGTGACGACCTATCAAGCGTATAACGGTTGGGGTGGGAAGTCCCTTTATGCGTTTAATAGCAACGAGGAGCCGGCGAGGAAAGTCTCCTTCAATCGACCGTACGCTCAAAGTCCCAATCCTGTCGCTGCGCACGGCTTTGGAGCCGGTGATTTCACTGCATGGGAATACAACATGGTTCGTTGGCTGGAGCGGGAAGCCTACGATGTCACCTACAGCACCAACATCGATACGCATGCTAATCGCCAGCTCTTCAAAGGCCACAAGGCCTGGCTATCTGTCGGCCACGATGAGTACTGGACATGGGAGATGCGGGCCAACGTGGAGCAGGCCCGTGCGCAAGGCGTCGGTTTAGCCTTCTTCTCAGCGAACGTGTGCTATTGGCAGATCCGACTGGAACCCAGTCCGATCACGAAAGGACGGAATCGGACCATCGTGTCCTACAAAGACGACGCCTTCACAGCGGACCCGTATGCGCTCGATGACGACCCTCGGAACAATCATCTCGTGACAACGCGTTGGCGTGAGCCCCCGGTTAGTCGGCCCGAGGAGTCCTTGATTGGCGTGATGTTTGAAGGGGATCCCGTGGATGCGGACATTGTCATCACCAACCCGATCCACTGGAGTATGTCAGGAACGGGGCTTCGCGTGGGTGCCCACTTGCCCGGGCTGCTTGGCTACGAAGCAGATCGTATGTTTGGTTCTGCCCCAACCGGGACTGAAATCCTCGCCGAATCTCCTTTTATTCTTGGAGGGACGCAGCATGTGGCGAATATGACCAGCTATTCCACCGCTCAAGGGGTGGAGGTGTTCGCCATCGGCTCGATCCAGTGGAGTTGGGCTCTGGACGATTTCAATGTACCAGGGCTTCGTGCTTCCAGACTCAACGACGCGGCGCAACAGATTACCCGTAATGTTTTGGCGCGACTGGGTGGGGACGTGTTCCCAATCGCCAAAATTCGCGTCCCGCTCAGTGCCCGCCGACACACCTCGCTTCAATTTAGCGCGGAAGAATCCTTCGACGCGGACGGTCGGATTGTCCAGTATCGTTGGCATTTCGGGAACGGCCAGATCGAGCTAGGCGAAAGTGTCGTCCATGTTTTTGAAACCACGGGGAGGTTCGAAGTCAGTTTAACTGTACGAGACGACCGCGGCGCGGCGAGTAGTACGATGGCTGTTGTAGAGATTACTGAGTAGATTACCGAAGTCCAAAGTGCAAGAGAGGGAGCTGTTTCGAACCGACACAAACCACGAACGGTCACTGACTCGCAGAAGATGACTGGCCCAGACTGGACGGCCACCTCGGTGACAAGTCCGGATTGAGGAGTAGACTGTTTCGGTGATCGCAGCCTGTTCTCAGACGCGAGCGTGACACTAGCGTGACAGAACGGATGGAATTAATCGTAAGAAGCCGACATGACTGGAATGAAAATGCGCCCAAGGCCATGCATGGAACTCTTCGCAGGCCGGGAATCTTCGTGAAGTCCCATTTGTCGGATGTGGCCACGGAATCGTCGTGTCCTCGCGCTTGCGCGAAAACTTGACTCTCCCCCTAGGATGGATATACTCACTGCCATAGATATACTCACCGTCATAGCTACGGAGGGCCGATTACATGACGAACAGAGCGGATCTGATGCGGGCGAACGGCCAGGGGGACGGCATGAGCAAGACCGAGCACCGGCTCCTAGAGGAAATGCAGCAAACCGACGCCGACGCCCAGATTCGGCGCTTGACCCAAGAAGTCGCCGAATTGGTCATCGAGCGAGACTTCTATAAAAGAATTGCGATGCAATATGCCCGAGAGATTGAGGCCCGCAATTTCCTTTCCGGGGGATCCCCGCAAACACATTTCTAACTCTCGATACACAACAGCCCAACCTTCAGGCGTCGAACAGGTTGGGCCAGCGGTCTAAGAAGATGACAAATCCAGCGCGACATCTGCGATTCGTTATACTGACTCCAGCAGACGGCCTAGCCTAGGTCCCTCCATTAACTAGGCGGAAGGCTATAATTCGGCTGTTCACGGCCGATACTAGAATCTCCTCAGTAAGCGCGAACGGATCGACGTCCCACTCATAGTAAACCCCGTTTGGGGACACCAATACTTGGATTTCTATCGTTCCTTGTTACGTGGTAGACCTCTCATCATAACCCTCCTTTGACCGCGGTAGGTTTTTCTAGGGTTGATAGTGTAAGGATGTCCATGTGGCACAAATGTGCCATACAAAACGAGATATAACCGGCCGGCCCGGCACAATACTGCCCACTAAGTAGGTCTATTGGGGGGTTCGATCCTACTATTCGCTCCTACGAAGGGGGAGAGTTGTTCTAGAAATGAGGCACACCTCTACGATGCAGGAATTTCGGATCTAGGCTATAAGTTCAAGCCCCTACTGGGACTCAATGGGCGAAGCTGCGTTTCAAGCATCGGGGGATACATTTACTCGGGCGGAGATAAGTAGGTGCTTGTGCCGGGTGCAGGCGTCTTTTGTAACTGTCGAGGGATAAGATCTTCAACCAAACGGAACTGGGGATTTATGAATAATATTTACGAACAACATTGGTTTGCCCTTCGAACGCGCTTCAGGCATGAAAAAATAGTTTGTAATCGCCTGACCCAGCAAGGGTTGGAACACCTTCTGCCCACGCTCGTTCGGGTCAGTCAGTGGACAGATCGGAAAAAGCTAATTGAGGTGCCTCTATTTCCTGGGTATTGCTTTGCGCGATTTTCAGCTCAAGAGAGGTTAAGCGTCCTGGAAGCGCCAGGAGTTCTTCAGATCGTGAGCGGAGGTCCGGATCCAGAACCAATCCCGTATGAAGAGATCGACGCAGTGAAACGACTAACCCAAAGTGGCTTAGCCTACGAGCCTTATGCGTCTCTGTCTGAAGGGACGGCTGTTGAAATAATCAGAGGTCCATTGGCGGGTGTTAGAGGTCGCCTGATCCGTAAGGAGCGCCACCATTATGTCCTTATTGCGGTTCAGTTGATTCAGCAGGGTGCTACCGTAAAAATAGACATCAATGATATTTCGCCGATTGACTCTGCGGTGATGATCACGGGGGCACCGGTGACTTCAGCATTCCAAGTGACGTGATTCATGACGGTCATATCCATGGGACAACGACAACACGAGCGTGGGTGCTACCGCCAACTTGGTGAAATGCCGGTGAAGGTCGCTTCCGAACCCTATAAATTCTCTTGCTCTCTGCACGCCGTACAAGTATCATTCGCCGGCATAACTTACGTGCTTCACCCGTCTAACTATGGCGAAAAATATAAAATCTTATCCTCGCCGGGTGTTATGTCTCATTATTTTTTCCCTGCTACTGACCACCGCAGGCGAAGGCTGGGCCCAAGTCGCACCAAGCGTGGTGCCTCAAAGCCCATTGTCCCTATCGGGGGGAGCGGGGTTTACTTTGTTGTCACAGTTCGCAAGTCCAGCTCTAGTGGGTGCTCTTTACTTGACCCCGGATTGGCCCCTCACAGGTTATTACCCCCTCTACCCAGGAAGTTTCTCTCAAATCATTCCAGATGACGGGCTTTTGGTGGGGCCCCTGCGGCTACACCCGTTCATGGGAGTGGCCGAAATGTACACCGATAATGTGCTGAGAACCAACGCCAATAGAAAGAGCGACTTTTCGACCACCCTTGGGCCGGGCATACAGGCTCGCTTGCCTTTTGCCGGGAGGCATGATTTTGTTGTCGATTACCGTACGAATATTCAGTACTACGAGCGCACTCCGTCGAACGATGTTCAGGATCAAACCGCGTCCGGAAGATTCAGGTTCGATTTTCCAGGCGGCCTCAAACTTGACCTGGAAGGAGAGCATAAGCTCGGGCATGATCCACGAGGATCCGCGGTGGACACCCAAGCTCTCGACGTGAATAAATGGACGACCAACAGCTTTCTTGGACAGGCCGAATACCGTGGGGCACAGGCCGGCCTCAGCATGAACCTGCAAACGACTCGCTGGGACTTCATGAATAACGACCAGGGCATTTTTCGGGACCGGTTGAGTAACTATGCCGGGTTGACATTCTTTGCCGATCTCACAGGCAAAACGTCGGCACTTGTCAACGTCGGTGTGGACCAAGAGATTTATGACCAAAACAAGAATCTCGATAGTACCATTTACTTGATCAGCGGGGGAGCAACGTGGAACGTGACGGGGCTGACTTCCGCACAGATTCTGGTCGGATATCAGCATCTGAAATTTACTCACGCTCAGGTAAATCAGCCTGGTCCGGTTCTAAGTCAATTTCAGAGGGACAAGGATTCCTATTCGAATCTCTTCGTCATGGGAAATCTGAATTGGAAGGCGACATCCTTGCTGACGATTAATCTACAGCCGTACCGCACCTTCCAACCGACTGCTTTCGTAGGCTCTCTGTTTTTTGTTGCGACCGGGGCGAATCTCTCTGCCCGCCACGAGTTGACCAACAGCACGGCGTTAACTCTTAACCTAGGTATAGAGGAAGATAAATTTACGAGTTCTTCCGGGACAGGCGGAGCCAACAGGACCGACACCTTAAAGAATGTTGCTGTTGGATTGAACTATCGGGCCGTCAAATGGGTGGGGGTGGCTGTCCAATACATGTTTGAGGACAGAACTTCTACTCTCGATCAGTTCAAATACAATGCAAACACCGTCATGGTGTCTGCGCAAATAGTGTTCTGAAGTGAGCACTGCTCTTTCACTGTCGATTCGAGGCCCTCGATAACGTCGTCCATCTATTGAAGCCTGCCTCGGTTTTGCAGGACATCCACAGTCCACGCCGGGCATAATCTCGAAACGTCAGATCAGAAGCAAGGGCAGGGCGATAAACTTTCCTGGGCCGTCTCACTGAACGTCAATTAGGAGTGGGCCCCCATCCCAACATTGGAGCGAACATGAACCAGAAACCGGACATCATTGCAGTGCATCCAGTCCAAGCCGATAGGTCTGAAAACACCTTTGCCGAATACGTCGATATCTGCCGACGGCAGGTGTGGCTGATTGTCATTTTGACGGTGGGGTCCGGCATTGTCGCAGCGGTGTGGTCATACATGCAGACACCCGTCTACGCAGCAAAAGCGACAGTCGTCATTGAGCAGGAAGCCCCGGGCGCTCTGGAAAAGGATAGGTACCGTCCTGCGGACACAGCTCCAGATTACTTCCAGACTCATTTTGAATTGATGAAAAGTCATCATATTCTGCAGAAAGCAGCACAGCTTCTCCGTCTTTCGGAGCGACCGGAATACCAACCTCATCCCTCTGCCATAAAGGAGACAGTTCTTGCCATCCTGCCAGAAGTCACCCGCGAATCTTTGAAGCCGAAGGAAAACCCAGCCGGGACTTCCGTAGAGAAGGAAGATCGCCTGCTAAAGAATTTCAGCGAGCATATCGATATTATGCCGATCCGAGGAGCGAGACTAGCTCACATCACGGTGAATTCGAAAGATCCGAAATTCGCTGCGGAAGCCGCCAACACATTGGCCCTTGTGTACATCGAGCGTGCCCAGGAGTTAACCTCTAATTCAAAAGAGAAGGCCGCGCAATGGTTTACCGCCCATCTGGAGGAATTGCGCAATAAAGTTGCAACCTCTCAGCAGGCGCTTTATCTTTTCCGCGCGAAACATGGGCTTCTCGAAGGACCGGAGCAGAAAGCAATGGCCGCTCATAAGTTTGTCGAGGTGAATTCAGAGCTCCTCAAAGCGGAAATGAAAAAAACCGAGGCCGAATCACGGTACCAGCAAATTGAATCAGTTCTTCGCAGCCGGACTGAAAAGGGAGCGATCGACTTGTCCAAATTGGATGCCTCGACCGAAGTGCTCAGTTCACCGCTGATTCAGACTCTACGGAACCAGGAGATCAAGGCTTCAGGGGAGGTAGCTGAGCTGTCGGACAAGTATGGTCCCCTTCATCCCAAGTTGGCCCGTGCGAAGGCGGAGTTAGAAGCTTTGCGCGGTCGGATCCAACAGGAGGTTCATAAAATTCGCGACTCCGTCAAAGGTGAGTATGATGTGTCGCTGGCGCGTGAACGCGCGATTAAGAATGCAGTCAGCCGCCACGGTCAGGAGAAAATCCAGCTTGAACAGTATCAGATTGAGCATGGCATGTTAGAACGGGAAGCAGAAAGCAGTCAGCATTTGTACGATATGTTCCTGAAAGTGTCAAAAGAAGCCGATCTCTCATCGGGAATGAGAACCAATAATGTCTATCTGGCGGATCCCGCCGTGCCAACGTCGATCCCGGTCAGGCCCAGAAAGAGTTTAAACACCATGCTGGGCTTTCTGATGGGGCTCATGACGGGGGTTGGCCTGGCCTTTATCCGAGAATCTCGCGATCGAAGCCTCAAGGGGCCTGATGATGTGGAACGGTATCTTCCCAGTATGTCGTTGCTCGGCATGGTGCCTCTGCTGACTAAAAGCGATACTGCGAAAGGGGCATTCATGCTTCCGGCAAATTCCATCGGCCCCGTTGCTGAAAGTTTTCGCACTATCCGAACCAGCTTGCTGTTTTCTAGTCCGGGTCAGCTGCCGTCGTGTGTCCTGATAACAAGCCCGGGTGGCAGTGAAGGAAAAACGACCCTTGCGGTGAATCTCGCAAAGGCCATGGCTCAATTAGAGGATACCCGGGTCATTCTGATTAATGCCGATCTTCGGCAACCCGATCCTCATCCCATCTATGCAATTCGAACCGGCAATGGTAAACCTAAGGGCCTCGCAGATTTCTTGGCAGCTGGTGCGGAAGTCCGGGAGATTGTTCATCAGACCGAGATCCCCAATCTGTCGGTGGTATCCGGAGGGCAATGTCCTCGCAATCCCTCCGAATTGCTCCACTCCAAACACATGACGAGGTTGCTGAAGTCGTTTCGCGAAGAAGGGTTCCACATAATAGTGGATGCGCCGCCGACCTTAGCGTTTGCCGATCCAGCGATCCTGGCGCCGCAGGTGGATGGCGTGCTTTTGGTCGTGAGTGCGGGCGAGACCACCCGAGAGTCGTGTCGGTCGGCTATTCAACGACTGACGGCAGCGGGAGGAACTCTTCTGGGAATCGTTTTGCAAAAGGCTCGCATGGATGATTTCCCATCCTATGCCAGATACTATAAGAACTGACTATGTCACCGAGATTATCACGAACTAACCGGCTACTGCCTTTCATCCGGCGATCACTACACTCACCCACCGTCCTGAACTATGCCCTGGGTGTGACTCCACAAGCCGGTTCTCGCGCAATATGATCAACACCATTCAGGTTGGCCAACAATGGTGGAAAACATGGCGGGAAAGTTCGGTCAATACCCAGATTTTTGCCGCAATGGTCACAGTCGGTGGATTGACCGTATTGGTGAAGCTCGTCGCCGGTGTCAAAGAACTGGTTGTTGCCTATCAGTTCGGCACGAGTGATGCCTTGGATGCCTTCCTTATTGCATTTCTTTTGCCTGGATTTGCAATTGGTTTGGTAAGCGGATCATTAAATGCGGCTTTCATCCCAACCTATATTCATGTTCGAGAGCATGAGGGACATGAGGCAGCACAACGTCTGTTTTCGAGTGTCATGGTGTGGAGCACCGGCTTGCTCATCGCCCTGTCTGTGGTCTTGGCCCTTGCCGCTTCTTACACCCTGCCGATTTTAGCTTCTGGGTTTAGTCCTGAAAAGCTGTCACTGACCACATCTCTTTATTACGTGTTGCTTCCTTGCCTGGTCCTCAGTGGTATGGCCACTACATGGAGCGCCATTCTCAACGCACAGGATCGCTTCGCCCTAGCCGCTGCGGCCCCTATGGTCACCTCAGTCCTCACGCTGCTCGTGCTGTTGGTCTTAGCAAAACACTGGGGGGTATACGCCCTCGCGGCCGGAACCGTCGGTGGATCGCTGCTGGAGGCAGGACTGTTAGGATGGTGGCTGAGACGACGGGGGATTTCCCTGGTCCCTCAACGTCATCTCGCAACTCCAGCCATTAAGCAAGTGTGGAAGCAATACACTCCAATGCTGGCCGGTGCCCTATTGATGGGCAGCACAAGCCTCATTGGCCAGTCCATGGCCACCATGCTCGGGCCTGGTAGCGTTTCCGCGTTAGCTTATGGAAGTAAGATAACGACGCTCATCTTGGGGATAGGAGCCCTTTCCGTCAGCACTGCAGTCCTCCCACATTTCTCACGAATGGTGGCCCTCGGGGACTGGACGGGTGTACGGCATACTCTCATCGTCTACGCGCGACTCATTGTACTGATTACTCTGCCCCTAACCTTGATCCTTATCTATTTCTCCGAGCCATTGGTGCGCGTACTTTTTCAAAGGGGTGCGTTCACGGAGGCGGATACCCAAGTTGTGGCCTGGGTACAAGATCTTTATTTGTTGCAGATCCCGGTGTTTGTCTTGGGCATACTGGTCGTCAGGCTCATCTCGGCTCTACAGGCCAACCGAATCTTGCTGTGGGGCGCTGCAATTAGCCTTCCCGTAAACATTGTTTTTAACTATCTCTTGATGAAAGGGCTGGATGTTGCAGGCATCGCGCTGTCAACGAGTCTGATGTATCTCGTGTCAACCAGCTTTTTGCTCTTTATGGCATTCCAATTGATGAAAAGGCAGAGGAATGGATAGTACCGATAAAGTGGGCAAGTCGTGCTGGGACCAAAAATTGTGAGGCTAGGCAATTACCCCACGCGGTCGATCCGCGCGCGAAAGGTCACACGCATGTTGTCTGCCGAGGAGATTTTGAGATTCATGTCCCTCTGGATGATCGGGCGGGTAGCCAATCACGAACCCAATCTTCATGTCCTATCGTGCCGTTGTTTCCTCATTGTGAATTGGAATGTAATCAATATCGAGAATTAGGAAAGAAAGGTCTCCATCTGTAGGCGTGCGGTTGCGTTTGTGAATGAGAGCCAACGGATTCTGGATTCTCGAAAAATTGCGCCAATATTAAAACCAAATCATCTGACATCTCCGTACATCAATTATGTCGCGAGAAGGCCATGCGTATACCCTGGTTATCTGAAGGCTGGTCGGAGACGGAGTCGAACGGGTCATATCAGCCATGGCGAATTATTGGCATGACCAGGACGTGACTCTCATTACAAGAAACAGGTGGCCAGCAACAAGCTAAGGGATTGGACCGACTATGGGGTCCAGCGGAACGAGGAATGCCATGAACGCTTCCGCCGCATATGAAGCGTCTGAGAGATCAAGGGAAGAGCCAAAACCGTTGCGCATTACGCTCATCATTGAATCAATGGCTTCGGGTGGCGCCGCGCGTGCCATGTCCCACATAACGAATTACTGGGTGGAGCATGGCCGCGAAGTGACGCTTATCACACTCGATTCAGTACAGGACGATTTGTATGCGGTTCACACGAAAGTCCGTCGCGTAGGCTTGGACCTCATGGGAGGCTCCCGGAACTTCGCGGCGGCCGTAGGAAACAATCTGCGAAGACTGAAGCGATTGCGTCAGGAAATTAGGGCATCCCGGCCGGACGTCATCCTGAGTTCTATGAATTCAATGAATATCTTAACGTTGGTGGCAAGCTTGGGACTACGGATACCCGTTATTATTTGGGAACATTATGAACCGCGTTGGGTTTCCATCGGTCGCGTATGGGGTGCGTTACAATATTTGGTTTACCCGCGGGCCACTGCCCTCGTGGTGCTGACCGAAAGTGCGCGTGGGTGGTATGAACGCTTTGTGAGGAGCAGTGCAGTTCATGTCATTCCTAATCCTGTCGTCATCGCGGGCACAGAGCACAATGGGGTGCCGAGGCGGAAAGATCTCGGGGGCATGATTGCGGCGATGGGGCGCCTGTCCCCGGAAAAGAGCTTTGACCTTCTCCTCCAGGCCTTCGCACGGTGCGCGAGAAAGTATCAAAATTGGTCGCTGGTCATTCTGGGAGAAGGCGACGAGCGGAGCCGGTTAGAGGCGTTAACGCACGAATTAGGAATCACGGATCGTGTCAGCTTGCCGGGATCCGTACGGGAGCCTACCACTGTCCTAAGAAAAGCGGACCTCTTCGTTCTCTCGTCTCGCTTTGAGGCGTTTCCAATGGCACTGATGGAAGCAATGGCATGCAAGCTTGCCGTGATCAGCACTGACTGCGACAGCGGTCCCCGGGAAATTATCCGTGATGGCGTGGATGGGGTGCTCGTCCCCCCCCATGATCTCGATGCCTTGGCATCCACCATGGATCGATTGATGGCGGATCCAGCAGAACGCCAACGTATCGCGTCACGTGCTATAGAGGTCCTCGATCGATTCAGTATTCATAAAATAATGAACATGTGGGATGACCTGTTAGCAGATACATGCCTGGATCTGAACACATGCGTAACCAGTCATCGGGGGCGTTGAAGCTCGGCGGTTTGAACGTCCTGCGGTTCCTGGGCAAACCGGACGTGGTCGCTTTATCGGCGTGGACTTCATCACCCCGGAAGCGATGTAGCATCGTTTGAGTATGTAGGTCCTCTTGTGAAACAAGGAGAAACATTATGAGTAACGTGATCATCGGTGGTGTTGAAGATCGGCGCTTTGAATGGGGAGCAAACTGGAGCCGTTTTCTGGAAGTCCTCAACGACAATCGCATTCAAAAAGCTGAAGAATCGCTAAAGCAGATGCTCAAAGTCACGACGTTACGTGATCGGACATTCTTGGACATCGGCTCTGGCAGCGGCTTGTTCAGCCTCGCCGCCCGCCGGTTGGGCGCTCGCGTGCATTCTTTTGATTATGATAAGCGATCGGTGGCTTGCACGCGCGAACTCAAACTGCGGTACTGTAGTAATGATAAAGGTTGGACAATTGATGAAAGATCCGCCTTAGATGAAGAGTACATGAAGTCCCTAGGCCAATTTGATGTTGTCTATTCTTGGGGTGTCCTTCATCACACGGGAGCGATGTGGCGATCGTTTGAGTATGTAGCTCCTCTTGTGAAACCAGGAGGAGCATTATTTCTCGCTATCTACAACGATCAGCACGGCGCCAGTCGAAGATGGCGAACGATTAAAAGAGTGTACAACACATTGCCCCACCTCCTGCGGCCCTTCATTTCTATTCCAATTATCCTGTTTTACGAGGCGCGGTACGCGAGCATGGACCTCCTTATGGGACGCAACCCGTTGGCATCACGGCTCCGTCGCACGGATTATCGTGGCATGCACAAGTGGTATGACTGGATGGACTGGATCGGGGGATATCCGTTTGAGGTTGCCAAGCCCGAAGAGGTGTTTGAGTTTTTTCGAGTTAGAGGATTCAGCCTGGTGACTCTCAGAACCGATGGGGGACGTGGGTGCAACGAATTCGTGTTCGAGAAGGGGAGATAGGGTCGAGCCGGTGAAAATCTTTTTTCTTGTTCGTGCACTCACTTACGGTGGAGCTGAGCGGCAGCTGGTTGTCCTTTCAAAAGGCCTTCGCGAACGCGGACATGATGTCGTGATCGCAATGTTTTACGCCGGAGGACCGTTGGAAAACGACTTAACGGACACTAAAGTCCGGATCCGAGCATTGAACAAGTGGGGTCGTTGGGATATGTTCGGGTTCCTTTTCCGACTGATCCGAGCCGTGCGGCAGGAGCGCCCGGATGTCCTGCATGGATACCTCTGGGATTCGAACCTCTTAACAGTAGCCATAAAGCCGTTCTTCCCTAATATAAAGATCGTCTGGGGCATTCGATCATCGGCTCGGGACCTCAACGACGAGACGTGGCTAGACCGCGTGAGTATTAAGCTGAATTGTTGGCTGTCGAAATTTCCGGATGCCATCATTGCGAATTCTCACGTCGGTCGTGATCACTATATGGCACAGGGCTATCCCGGTGAGAAAATGGTTGTGGTCCCCAATGGTGTGGATACAGAACGATTTCGTGCTGATCCCGACGCACGTCGCACGGTCCGCCAGGAATGGGGCGTGACTGAACAGGAGTCCGTCGTTGGTGTCGTGGGGAGGCTCAGCCCAATAAAGGATCATCCCAACTTCCTGAGAGCCGCTGCCTTACTGGCAAAAGAGCGGAAGGATGTACGATTCATCTGTGTCGGGGACGGCTCTGCAGAGTATCGTCGAACGCTTCACGTGTTGGCTGAAGAGCTGGGGTTAGGAGGATGTCTGATCTGGAACGAAGCTCGCGAAGACATGTCAGCCGTCTATAATGCCCTGGATATTGCCGTGAGCAGTTCTTATAGCGAGGGGCTTTCTAATGTCATTGGTGAGGCGATGGCTTGCGGAGTGCCCTGCGTCGTGACAAACGTTGGTGATTCGGCATGGGTGGTGGGGGATACCGGTGAGGTGGTTCGTCCCAAAGACCCGGTAGCCCTGAAGAACGCCATTGAAAGGTTGCTGGACCAGAAAGCGCACGGGCCGGCTCAGATTCGACAAGGAATCGTCGATCGGTTATCGGTCAGCAACCTGATTGCCAATACAGAACGCACGCTGAATGCATTGGTGACTGATTCCCTGAACAGTCTCCGACCGGTAAAAACGTTCTGGTCGCGGCGATATAAACCGTAAGTAATAATACTGTCTGGTGTAATCCAAGGATGGATATCGGCTTCGACACCATCGGCAACGCCACCGTCATTTGTTACGATCAAGGACCGGTGTTGGCCACCGACCCATGGGTGCAAGGCAGCGCCTATTTCGGAAGTTGGACCCATTCCCACGTCATTCCAGAAGAACAAATGACTGCCATCATGGGGAGTCGGTTCATTTGGTTTTCTCACGGACATCCCGACCATCTGAATCCAGAATCCGTAGGCCTCTTCAGGAACCATCAAATTCTCTTACCTGATCATTACGGCGCGCGTATTGCGATGGAACTGAAGAACAACGGCTTCAAGGTCAGTATCCTGCCCGATAAACAATGGGTCACCCTGTCGCCTCGCATTAAGGTACTGTGCATCGCGGACTATAACCAAGATGCCATCTTGCTGATCGATATCAACGGCCGGCTGCTGGTGAATCTCAATGACGCGTCAGATCACGGCTGGTCCAGTTACGTCAAGCGCGTCATCAAGGGATACCGGAAATCTTTCCTTTTGGCTCTATGTAACTATGGCTGTGCCAACATGATCAATATTTTCACTGAACAGGGCGTGAGGATTCTGCCGCAAATGGCTACGAAAGTTCCACTCGGAGCCTCAATGGCTCTGGCGTCAAAGACCTTCGGCACGTCCGTTGTACTCCCTTTTAGCTCACTTCATAAATATCAAAGAACGGATAGTGTCTGGGTAAATCAATACACTCCGTCGCTGGCAGATTACGCGATCGGATTTCAGTCAGATACCTCAGAACTTCTTCCCGCCTATGTTCGCTATCGTTGTGATGACGATCGCTATTCCGAAATTGGCCCCGCTGAAACGGCATCCGATCAGTTTGACCCTCAATATTTCGGTGACAATTGGAGTGATCCCCTTGAGCAGGACGATGTGCCCAAGGTGACGGATTATTTCCGTTCGATCTCCCACCTCGAGCAATGTCTGGATTTTATCAATGTCCGGGTCGGGGGGAAGGACAACATCATTGAATTCAAGAAGAGGTTTAATCGCGGCATCACTTTCGAAGCTCCTCGCCATTCTTTCGTGACCGCGATCCAGTACAAGGTATTTGACGACCTGTTGATTGGAAACTTCATGAAAACCACTCTTCATGGAAAATGGCCGACGACCGGCTTGCATCGTGACTTTACTCCCTATGTGGCCAAATATGCGGATAATGCCGGTGCGAAGTCCAAACAGGAGCTGGATGAATATTTTTCCGAATACAGACGCCGGACCGGGAGCATCAATTATTTTCGTCATCTTGTTATGGCGCGCTCGGAGCACATTTTTCGCTCCTATGTCCCGCGCGATTCATCACTGTTTCAGGTTAGCAGGAAGGTGTACTGGTATCTGCAGGGTGCGGGCAGGGTAGTAGGACTGTCTGCGCAGGGCAGGCACGCCGCCAGGAGGAATCGAACATGAAAGCTAATCGTTGGACCGCTTTGGTACTAGCTCTTTTCGTCCTGCACATTCTCGCTGACCAATCGCAGGCCGCTGCGTCTTATACGATACAGGACCTGGGCGTCGACGACGCCGAGAAGGCCTCAGGTCCTAATCTCTCGGGTCAGGCTGCTGTTCGGGAAGGATTGGGGAGTGTCCGTTCCTCACGCATATCGCCTGGCGCTTTACCAGTACCGACGACCGACAGTCTCGGGCTGCTTCCGAACCTTGATCACGTCACGGCCAATGCGGTCAATGATTCGGGTACAATAGTGGGTTCTGCCAATGGCAAGACCGCAGTGCGTCCGGTGATTTGGACAAACACCGGGGGGCTGCAGGATCTCGGTACATTGCCGGGAGACAATGCCGGAGTGGCATTCGGCATCAACAATCTTGGCGCGGTGGTCGGCTATTCCGGCGGTTCTCAGGGCACCCATGCATTTCTGTGGACCGCTAAAGATGGGATGCAGAGTCTTGGCGCGCTGCTTGTCGGAGAGTCCAGCAAAGCATTCGGAGTTAGCGATAACGGGATGGTTGTAGGTAGCTCCGGAAGCCCGATGGGAACCCACGCCGTTCTCTGGAGTGTCGGTAATATGCAGGATCTTGGTACGCTCCCCGGAGACACGACCAGCGAAGCACTGGCTGTCAATAATCAAGGCACTGTCGTCGGATATTCGAAGGGTGCAGCCGGCGAGCGCGCGTTTGTTTGGACACCCCAGAGCGGGATGCAGGTCCTTGACCCACTGCCCGGGAATCTCAGCCTCAGCCGGGCTGTGGGCATCAATGATGGAGGAGCCGTCGTCGGCGACTCGCTAAGCTTCGATGGGCCACGCGCGGTTCTCTGGAACGCTCAGGGAAAGGCGCAGGACCTCAATGTGCTTGTGACTGTCCCTCCGGGCATGATCATGTCGCACGCAGTCGGCATAAATTCCAAGGGCCAGATCCTGGTTTTAACAAGAAATGAGATGGATGCGCACAGTCATCATGAGGGTTTCAATCGAGTCTTTCTCCTAACGCTGGCTGGTCCGTAATCGCACCGCACCATCGCTCCCTTGCGCGTGCCGACAGGCTGGCACAAAGCCCCAACGACAACTAACGCAATTTCCTGAGCCCGCTCCCAAGAAGGGACATGAAAATGAAACGGCAATCCATTTGCGCATCGTTGCTCGTGCTGCTGGCGAGTTGGAGTTTATTCTCCGGGACGGTGCAGGCCCAAACGCCCGCGACAGTCGGGCAGTGGTCGCTGGGACCGGTCTGGGATATTACACCGATTAACATGCTGGTGCTGCCGAGCGGGAAAGTCATGTTTTATCCGGGATACACCATCTATGGAGATGATGCGCGCATGTGGGACCCGGCCACCAATACGCTCACCAGCCTGGCAAAGGCCGGGTACGATCTTTTTTGTTCCGGTCATTCTTTCCTGACGGACGGCACCATCCTTATTAGTGGAGGAACGGTCACGAATAGTACGAACGTGGGCCTTACGAACGCCAGCATCTACAACCCGGTCACCAACGTGTGGACGCGGACGCAGGACATGCAAGCCGGCCGCTGGTATCCCTCGAGCACCACCACGGCCACGGGGGATGTGCTGGTGCTGACGGGGAGGACTGATGCCAATCAAACCGAAAATCCACTGCCGCAAGTCTGGCAAGCCTCATCGGGAACCTGGCGCAGCCTGACCAACGCGCTGCTGGCGATCTGGACCTATCCTTGGGTGTATTGGACGCCATCTGGGAAGGCCATCGTTGTCGGGCCGGAACCTCCCACGCGCTATCTTGATATCTCGGGGACTGGCGCCTGGACGACCCCCACCTCGTTTAACTTTGCCAACACCCGCGATTACGGATCGTCCGTTCTCTACAGCTCGTCGAAAATCCTGATCGCAGGCGGTAGCGATCCTCCCACAAATACGGCCGAAATCTTTGATCTGAATACCGGGACCTGGACGTACACCAACTCGATGGCTTTCCCCAGGCGACAATATAACCTCGTGTTACTGCCGGACGACAACGTGCTCGCGGTGGGGGGCACGAGCGGCCCTGGGTTCAACGATCAGACATCTCCGGTGTATGCATCCGAAATGTGGAACCCTTCCACCAAAGCCTGGACCACGATGGCGAGTCAGACCGTGGGGCGGTTCTACCATTCGGTCGCAGTGCTGCTGCCGGATGGGCGGGTCCTGAGCGGCGGTGGCACGGATATGTATCAGACGGAGATCTATTCGCCGCCATACCTGTTCAAGGGAGCCCGGCCCAGTATCAGCTCCGCTCCCACAAGCGCGTCCTACGGCTCGCCGTTCTTCGTCGGCACTCCGGATGCGACCAGTATTGCCAATGTTCGGCTGATGCGTCTGGCTGCCAATACTCACGCCTTTGATCAGAATCAGCGGACTGTGACGGTCAGTTTTACCCAGGCCACCGGCGGCCTGAATCTGACGGCTCCCTCGGATCCCAACCTCGCGCCGCCCGGTCATTATATGTTGTTTCTTCTGAACGGGAGTGGTGTACCTTCCGTGGCCAAGATCATTATGCTGGGCGGCACGGCGCCGCCGCCGCCTCCGCCCGCCGCCCCTACCAACCTTGTGGCCACGGCGGCCTCGAGTACGAGCATCACGTTGACGTGGGCTGATCAATCAAACAATGAGGACATTTTTAAGATAGAGCGGGCGCTGGGCACCGGTGCCTTTAGTCAGGTGGCGGCGGTCGGCGCCAACGTCACGACCTACACCGACACTGGCCTCGCCGCCGGGACGAGCTATTCGTATCGCGTGCGAGCTTCAAACAGTGGGGGAGATTCCAGCTATTCCAATACGGCGACTGCGACCACACAGGCTTCCGGAGGACCGTCTCTCACGCTCAACGGGGGCACCGCGCCGATCACCGTCGCCCCGGGGGCCACCATCACGATCACCGTGGTGAATCCCACGGGCAATTCCCAAGATTGGATCGGGATTTATCCCGTGGGGGCAAATGCGGCCACCACCCATAGTGTGGTCGAGCATTATGTCAACTGGACCACGTATACGATTCCATCCACGACTCCGGTCGGCACGTATGAGGCCCGACTGTTTAGCAATAATTCACTCACGCTGCTGGCGACGAGTGCTGCGATCACGGTGTCGACGGGCACCTCGCCTCCGGCGGCACCGAGTGGGCTGGCTGTCACGGCGGTCACGAGTACGAGCATCAACCTGACCTGGGTCGACAATTCCACGAATGAGACCGGCTTTAAGATCGAGCGGGCGCTGGGGACGGGCGCGTTTAGCCAAGTGGCGACAGCGGGGGCAGGCGCGACGATCTATACGGACACTGGTTTGACAGCCAATACGAGCTATTCGTATCGGGTGCGGGCCACGAACGCCGGCGGGGATTCGGCGTACTCCAACACGACGACCGCCACGACCCTACCGACGGCACCGGCGGCACCAAGTGGGCTAACCGCCACGGCGGCCACGAGTACGAGCATCAACCTGACCTGGGTGAGGAATTCCACGAACGAAACGGGCTTTAAGATCGAGCGCGCGCTGGGGACGGGCGCCTTTAGCCAAGTGGCGACAGCGGGAGCGGGCGCGACGACCTATACGGACACTGGTTTGACAGCCAATACGAGCTATTCGTATCGGGTGCGGGCCACGAACAGTGGCGGGGACTCGGCGTATTCCAACACGGCCACCGCCACGACCCAGGCAGCCGGGCCGCCGCTGGCCCCAAGTGGACTGAGCGCAACGACGTCCTTTAGTACCAGCATGACGCTGACATGGACGGACAACTCGACCAACGAGACCAGTTTCAAGATCGAGCGCGCGCTCGGGGCGGGCGCGTTTAGTCAAGTGGCGACGGTCGGGGCGGGGGTCATAACCTACACGGACACTGGCCTCAGCGCTAACACGACCTACTCGTATCGGGTCCGAGCATCCAATGGCGCTGGCGACTCGGCCTATTCCAATACGGCCACCGCCACGACGTTGCCTGCAGTTCCTGCTGCGCCCTCTGGGCTGGTAGCCACCGCAGCGTCCAGCAGCGCGATTAACCTGAGCTGGGTGAGCAATTCCACCAATGAGACGAGCTTCAAGATTGAGCGCGCGCTAGGGGCCGGGGCGTTTAGTCAAGTGGGGACGGTCGGGGCGGGGGTCACGACCTACGCGGACAGTGGGCTGACAGCCGGCACGACCTACTCGTACCGCGTGCGGGCGTCAAACAGTGGCGGGGATTCGGCCTATTCCAACACGGCCACCGCCACGACCACGGTGACCGCGCCGGCAGCGCCTACGGGCCTTGTGGCCACCGCGGCGTCCAGTACGGCGATTAACCTGACCTGGGTGAGCAATTCCACCAATGAGACGAGCTTTAAGATCGAGCGCGCGTTGGGGGCCGGCGCGTTTAGTCAAGTGGGGACGGTCGGGGCGGGGGTCACGAGCTACGCGGACAGTGGACTGACGGCCGGCACGACCTACTCGTACCGCGTGCGGGCATCAAACAGTGCCGGGGATTCGGCCTATTCCAACACAGCGACGGCCACGACACCGACGGTGACCGCGCCGGCGGCCCCCTCTGGGCTGGTGGCCACCGCGGCGTCCAGTACGGCGATTAACCTGACGTGGGTGAGAAACTCCACCAATGAGACGAGCTTCAAGATCGAGCGCGCGCTGGGGGCTGGCGCGTTTAGCCAAGTGGCGACGGTCGGCGCGGGGGTCACGACCTACGCGGACAGTGGGCTGACCGCCAATACGACCTACTCGTACCGCGTGCGGGCGTCGAACAGTGGCGGCGACTCGGCGTACTCAAATACTGCGACCGCAAAAACCCTGGCCGCCACAGCACCCTATCTTACGCTCAACGGGGGTGTGGCGCCGATCACGGTCGCTCCCGGAGCCACCATCACGATCACTGTTGTGCATCCCACAGGCAACTCCCAAGATTGGATTGGGATTTATCCCGTGGGGGCAAATGCGGCCACCACCCACAGTGTCGTCGAGCATTATGTCAACTGGACCACGTATACGATTCCCTCCACAACCCCAGCCGGCGCGTATGAGGCCCGGCTGTTTAGCAATAATTCACTCACGGTGCTGGAGACGAGTGCCACCATCACGGTGTCTCAGTGAGTAGTGAGAACTCTCACTGGGACACCGCTAGGCTTCGTTTCAGTGGCCCAAGCATCCAGATCGGATCAAAACGAGCATGGGATTCATCATTCCTCGTGTTTAGCGCTGTCTCACACCGATGCATCAGCCTCACCAGTGTGATCGTTGAGCCTTCACCGTTGTAGAAATGTACGTACCGTTCGACCACCCCCACAGGCCCGTGCCGAGCAGGCGCCAAACAGTCGCGTTTTCAGTGATCGCCGTCCTATGCGGCGTTGCGCTGTCCTTGCTAATCCTAGAAATTGCACTTCGGTTCCTCCCTGTGTCGAGCGTGACAGGAACCATGGTGGTTGATCAGAACAATCCGATTATACGGTTTACCCCAAACCAACTGTTTACCTTCTCAAAAGGCTGGCAATTTGCCATCCTGAATTCCGGTCGAATTAACAACTATGGTTTTGTCAACGAGCAAGATTATACGAGGCATGATCACCGAGGACCGCTCATCATTATCGGCGACAGTTATGTTGAAGCGCTGATGGTGCCGTACCAACAGACGGTTCAAGGACGATTAGCGAAGCTTCTAGAAAACAAACGCACAGTCTACAGTATCGGCATCTCGGGGGCTCAATTGGCTCAGTACCTGGCATTCGCGCAGTATGCGTGGACTGAATTTCACCCTCAAGGGATGGTCGTTGTTATTGTTGGAAACGACTTTGATGACAGTCTGACCAAATACCGGACAGAGCCAGGGTTTCATCATTTTCAGGAAGACCCTGCCAACCACGACCTCAAGTTGGTACGGATAGATTATCGGCCCGGTCTTGCCAAACGACTGCTTAGGAACTCCGCGCTCGTGCGCTATCTCTGGGGGACTGTCGGGATCGGTAATATCCCGAGTCTCCTTCCCCCACGGGCCGAACACGGAGTTCAGTACGTGGGAAATACCGCCGCCTATGCCACTGAAGACCGCCTCGTGGATTCACGAAGGGTGGTGGATCGCTTTTTCTCAGAATTACCGGAACGGGTCGGTCTGGAGAAATCTCAGATCTTGTTTGTCATCGATGCGATGCGTCCCCAGATCTATTCCGACGTAGACCTCAGTCGCGCGAAGGGTAGTTATTTTGATCTAATGCGGAAATATTTTCTCGAACAGGCCAAGAGGAATGGATACGAAGCTATCGATATGCAGCCCCGATTTGTCTTTCGCAACCGTCAAGATGGGTCGCGATTTGAATTTGCTATTGATGGGCATTGGAATGGGCTGGGGCATGAAGAAGCAGCTGACGCGGTCGCGTCGTCGCGAATGGTTGCCGCTCTTCTCTCGAGCGGAGATCGCTCTGAGAGGCGCTCAGTGAAAGCTGGCACAAGCGCTTCGCCTCCGCCTTCAAAGATTCTTCCGTGATAACTGTCGCAGCTACAGAGCTCTCGCGTAGTCGTCATCGCCTTGACATTCGTTCTTCCGCCATGAGAGACGATCTATCTCGGCCAAACAGTGTGCCGCAATGAAATCAAACTACTATCACAAGGCCCTAATCGTGGCCGCCGTTGGCATTTTTTACTCAAACCTGCCCGGCTATCTGTCCAACAATCATGGATGGACGACACTCGAACCCAAACACTGGGTGCTATTGTTTTGTCTGTTAACGTTGCCAGTGTTGGTCACACGGATGGCCGCATGGAATGCGCTCAAGTCCCCTGTCACGATCTGGTGCTTGGGGTATGCGGGATTGACAGTGTTATGGTTTTTTCTATCCTCACAATCAGAGACAGCGTGGCAAGAAGTGCGATGGCGTTTCTTAACGATTCTAGAGATTCTCGTGTTTCTGATGATATTCTGGGAGCCGCAGGCGACAAAAGTGGTTAGAAAAACATTGGTTATTGCAGTGCTCATAGGAGTGGCGCTGAACTTTTATGACCTCTTTTATCCCATGTCCTTTAGCCTAGTGCTCGGCCGTTCAGCCGGTCTTTATGAGAATCCAGGTATGGCGGGAGAGGCTTTGGCTTTGGGTATGATTGTCAGCGTCACGGTCTTACCGCCGCGGTATCGCGGTCCGTTCGTTCTACTGTCCGGGCTAGGGATTCTCTCGACGTTTTCTCGCGCAGGTATTCTGACGTGGGTGATCGGTGTCGCGGGCCTCATACTAATACGCGGTATCTCTCTTAAGGATCTTCTCCGATCATGCTTCCTCGGTTTCGTTCTGGCGGTCTTGATCGTAGTGCCTCGGTGGGATGATCTCCTTACGACTTGGCAGAGGACGGGCGTGCTCAATGAGAACGTGCAGGAACGACTGGAGTGGTTTATGGATCCATCCGGCGTATCCGATTATTCTAGCTGGGCACGAAAGTATGTAGCGCGACAAGCCTGGGAGAAGATCGCTGAACGCCCGTTCCTCGGGAACGGAACCGGGTCGTCTTATGACGCGGCCATTATTCCATTTCCACCGCATAACCAATATCTATCGTTCATGCTGGACCATGGTCTCATTGGAGTAATGATTGTGCCACTGCTCATATTGGCAGTGACATGGGGCGCATGCGGAGAGGGGAGACGTGTGGCCATCATCTTTGCCTGCGCCACTTTGACACAGAGCCTCTTCACGCATTCAATCCTTAATACCAGCTACAGCCTCATCCTTTTCTCCTTGATGGCCGCCACGGCCGCGGCGACTGGTCACCGTGAAATCAAAAGGACGGTGGTCACGGACATGAAGGAGGGTGGGACAGCGCAGGTATTAGTCAGAGCTTAAGCCTTTTCAATGACCCACTCTAAAATCGTTTCAGTCCTTTCTGAATGGAGCAGCGTGCAGATGCTGGAACTGTGGTTCCCTAATCCTGCACCTTTCCGCTCGGATATATCAGTATATCCCCAAATTCCAGGGAAGGGTGCGGGCGACGCCGTCCCAATTCCGCCGGACGTCGAGGGCTTCGCCATTGCACCCAAACACGAAGGCTTCGACGCCGGAGCCGAGCGCGGGACTGCCAGGCTGCAGATGCCAATCCGACGATGGATCCACAAACAAGGGATCGCCGCTGATGGCATTGGTCTGTGTAGGCACCGACGAGTACCCGAAGAAGTTGTTGTGATCCACGGTGAGCGTGCCGCTCCAGAAG
>Ga0207684_10000437_pt1 | contig 55369 bp, 49 predicted proteins | sample KBSK5501metaG_FD_184342 | JGI IMG/M metagenome (GOLD analysis project Ga0207684, IMG submission 184342) | Corn, switchgrass and miscanthus rhizosphere microbial communities from Kellogg Biological Station, Michigan, USA - KBS K5-50-1 metaG... | ecosystem: Host-associated > Plants > Roots >... | reverse complement strand
CCATTATAAACGCGGGAAGCAGCAGGCAGGAAAATGCAACCACCAAGCGCACTCCAGTGAGTACCGCCGGCGAATTGATGTCTGTGACCACATACGTGAAGAGTTGCGAAGCAGGGTGGAAGAATGCCGGCGAAGCGACGGCGTAGACACCGATGGCTAATTCTAAGCCGGCATACACGAACAGCGTCGCAGGCCATCGCTCCGCATATCGTCCACCGATATAGCTCCCGAGGACCAGCCCCCCCATGAAGGCCGCCAGGATCACGCTGCTGGCGGCCAGTGTGTTCCCTAGAACCAGCACCAGCATGCGGGCCCAGGTGATTTCGCAGATCAGACTGCTGATGCCTGAGGCAAGGAAGACCGCATAAAGAAGGAGGGATTGCATATACGACGAGCCTTGGTCTGACTTGGTTCAACTGTTACGGAATTCCCTGATCAAGTGATTCGTATAACAGCAGAGGCCCGATTTCGCCGCGCAGAGAAACAAGACGACTGTGACCACGCGCCGGCAAAACTCGCACTGAAACCCACGCCACGACTGTACAGGAACGAAGGCCGTCGGCAGTCCCTCTCCAACCACATTGCGCAGCGATACAATGGGCGGTGCGCTATCCACCCGAGGTCTACGTCCCCCCACGAATCGTAAAACGGAGGAGGGTTTTGTCGCCTTCTCAGCCTGGACGCTTGCAACCACAGGTTCACCTCATTCCTTCTGGGATAGCAACTTTCGGCCCTAGATAGGTTTCAAGGTAAGTAAGAAGAGCATCTCGTTCTGCCGGCGAAACAGGCGCTCCGAATGCGATCATCTGATCCACCACACGGCTCCACCCGCGACGATCCAGACGTTGCTGGGCCACCAATTCAACGCCGTGGCAGAGGCTGCACTGGGTTCTCACTTTCTCAACGTCCTTCCCTTCGGGCAACTTCAGGCTCTGTCCCTGAACCGGAACGCTAGTGAGCACCAGCATCGCAAAAAGCAATACTCTCCCGGCCAGGTATCTCCCCAACTGCATCGGATCGGTCAACTCTTGACCACATTCACCCGGACCCGGTCGAGAACGTTCCAGAGGTATCCCGACGGATTCCAGGCCTGCTCGATAGGCTGGGTCCGTCCCGCGCTGTCTGTCGCCCGTGCCATAACCAGATAAGAGCCCGGCTCGGGCGCGCCCCATTGAAAGTCCCAAAGCCGCCAGGCGTAACGTTCACGTTCTCCCTCCAGTCGGGCCGCCTGCCAGGTTCGTCCCAGATCAATGGACACTTCGACTTTTGCGATCTCCTCCTCGCCGGCCCATGCCACCCCTTTCACGACGAGGGGACTGGCCGGAACGGTGGCGTTCTGTAAAGGAGCAGTGATGAGAGATTTCACCTCAAGCCCCGTCAGCGACACCATCTGCGTTGGATCAGGCTCTGCACCCGGGGCGATCGGGGCTTGCGGGAAGCGATAGGCTTTGACCATGAAGTGGCCATCATGAGCCTCTCGGAGGACGCGGATCTGTACCAGCCATTTGACGCAGGCGGCGCCGATCCATCCTGCAGGAATCACGCGAAGTGGATAGCCATGCATTGTCGGAAGCGGCTCACCATTCATCGTATGCACCAACAGAGTATCGGCAGATAACGCCTTCTCGATTGGGATGCTGCGAACGAAATCCGGCGCACTCGGCAAAGCCGGCACATCCGCGCCATTGAACATCACATGTTTTCCTGAAGGCCGGATTCCTGCACGGTTCAGCACATCGGCCAGGCGCACGCCCTCGTACCGTGCGGTGCTTACCGCTCCGTTGGTCCATTGGGTCCCTGGCGTCTTCGGAGTGAAGAAGGACCGGCCGTTACCCGCGCATTCCAACGTCCGCACTGCCGTGACCCGCGGGAACGCCTTCAGCTCCTGGAACGTCAAGGTGAGTGGTCGTTCAACTTCCCCATCCACAACCAGCGTCCAGGCGGCACGATCTACAACCGGGACATTGTGGTGACACCGTACAAAATGCGCGTCATTGGGAGTGATCCACGAAGATAACAGCGAAATCGGTGTTTCCAAGTTGACTGGATTCTGAGACCTGACGATCAGACGTTCTTTGCCGCTGACTGGAGCAGGCCCGGAGGCCTGCTCCTCAGCAGTCTTTGCTGCTTGTGCTAACGGCGTCGCAAGACCCAGCAGCGCGGTCCCTACAGTGAGCCGGCCGGCGGTCCTCAGGAACGACCGCCGAGAAAGATCGGGCGCCTTGGGATCGGCGAGCATAGCATTCTCCTTATTCAGGCAATGCATGCACTCTGGGCAATAACGCTGTGTGGACTTCCAACCCAGGGTCGTCTTCAGTTTCCACGCCTTTACCTTGGACAGGAATCATGAACACCTCAGTTGTGATGCCGTTAAGAGTGACTTCCCCGCGATAATAGAAAATGCCGTCTCGCCTGTACTTCCACAGGCACCCGATTCTGGTCTGCTGGTCCATACATCCTCGATTCTGGATCAAAACCGGCCAGGGGAACCCTCTCTCAAGCCAAGTCCCGGTGTCCGAGTCTCGCTTCAGGAGGGGAGAGCAAGACAGATCACTGGGAACTTGGGCAAGTCGTGGGTTCGCCTGACCGGCAATAAGACTCCTTCCGTTAGACTGGAACGTTCTCTATTTTTCACCGTCCAAGCTCACCGTCTCGGCATGCTGGTGGAGGGCGGCTTGTCCCTCATGGGAATACTGGTGCTCGTAAGCCATGACATGCCAGCGTTGCTCTTCGGTGAGCACTCCCTTCCAGGACGGCATCTTGGTGTCCGGCACACCCTCGGAGATCCTCCAGAACCAGAAGGTATCCGAGAACTTATTGATTCTTTCGGGCTGCCGGAAATCCCGCGCGCCTTTGAGCTTGGGTTTGCCGCTGGCACCATGGCACTGCGCGCACCGTTGAATCTCCTTGGTCCCATCAGGCGCTGTGATCTCGACGCCTTCCTGATAGATTTTTTCTCCCTTAGCGATGATTTCCGCGTTCGTCCACCATCCATCCGGCATGTGCTTGTCCCGATATTCCTGCGGCACCGCCGGCATGGGCTTTGGCCCCTCCTCATCTTGCCCGTAGACCCACACTCCGGGAACCAACAAGATCAGCAACAATACGGGCAAGAAAAAGATCGCGTCTTTCAAGCCTTGCGTTTTGCTCATCTTTTCATCCGGCAAGACCTTCCTCCTCTTGCTCGGCTTCAGATTTGTCGATCTTCGTTTTTCCCGTTGCGGCTTCATCTTCTTCATGTTGACCCCTCTGACTTCAGAGGCTTCTCCTCCAAAGCTAAGGCTCACGGTACCCTGCTGATGCTCGAGCTAAAAAGATTCGCGACGTACACACCCCCTCCATTAGGCGCAACGGCCAGAGCAAACGGCGAAAACCCGACAGGCACCTGGCGATGTTGTGACAAATCCTCGGTGGGCAGAATGCTCACCGTATTGCTATGCTGATTCGCTGCGTAGAGTGTCTTGCCGTCCGCCGAGAGGGCCAACGCAACCGGCCCTCCCCCCACGTCAACAGTTTGAAGCACACGGTGAGTGTCAGTTCCAATAACGCTCACCGAGTTACTCCCGTAATTGGCCACATAGACGCGGCTGCCATCCGAGGAAGCTGCGAACGCTCGTGGCCCCAGTTCTACCCGAGTAGTGGCCTTGACCTCATCACCAGCAGTCGCAATGACGGAGACAGTGTCGTCGTTCGTATTTGCGACGTACACGTGCTTGCCGTTGCGTGTGATGACAAGTTCCGTCGGGAATGCTCCTACCGGAATCGTCGTGCCCACCGTATTGGTGCCGACGCCAATCACGCTTACGGTTCGGTCCTGCGAGTTCACAACATAAGCCTTTTGGCCGTCAGGAGTGATCGCGATCGCGCGTGGTCGTCCGCCGACCTTCATGGTCTTGAGCACTGTATTTGTCGCGACTCCGATGACCGTAACCGAATTCCCGCCGAAGTTGGTGACATAGAGCAAGCGCCCATCCGGCGTGAAGGCCCCGGTGTAGGGCGCGACACCGACTGGGATGGTGGTGAGAACCGCGTTGCTCTCCGTGGCAACGGCCGTGACAGAGTTGCCGCCCACCGGCGTAGCCGCGTTATTGATGACATAAATTCGCCTATCGTCGGGTGTCATCAGCAAAGAGCTTGGGCTTGGGCCAACAGGGATCGTTGCGCTAACGGCCTGCTTCGCGATGCTGATCACGCTGACGCTGAAGCTGTCCCGGTTCACCACGTAGAGCCGGGAACCATCGCTGCTGATGGCCAGAGCGATCGGCTCAGAACCAACTGGGATGGAACCCTCAGGGCCGGGTGAAGAGCCTCCTCCACCGAATGAGGGATGACCTTCCTGCGCATGCACCAATGTGACGTAAGCCGGAAGGAGAATAGCACCGGCTATGAGCCACCACCATGGCACCGTTGGAAGAGACCTTACGTTTATGCCCATCCTGGTAGTCGCACTCGCAATCCTTCAGGATTTACTACGAGACTCCCGTAACACTTACATCCCGCACTTGGGGGCCTGAGTCGGCATGAAGCCCATAGCGGTCCCGGGGTGGAATTTCATCCCCATCATCTCGAAATCCCCAACGGCGACATGCTTCAACCAGTAGCCCTCTTCAGCTTTGTTGCCGCCATGGCCGTGCGCCGCCATGCCGGTTTCCCCTTCGGGCGTGCGGGCGCGGTGGAAATGTACGAACCCGGTCTTCCCACCGTCAGGCTGGTCCTCCGCGCAGAACTTCCCTTTGATACCCTCGCCGACAAAGATCACGGTGGCCTGAGGATCGCCCACTGGCTTATTGAAGTGCAGGAAGACGGCATGTCCGTTACCGGCATCCATCCAGAGATGATCTGGCATGGCGGGATCGAATGGTTCAAACGTATACGCCGTGGCTAAGGTCGGTCCTACTTGCTTTAAAGCCTCAGCCGACGGCCCCTTTTTCATTTCTGCAGCACGAGCTCCGCTCATCCAGGCAAATCCGATGAAAAGAGCTGAGACTGCCGTGATAACCGCACATTTGCTCAGCATCTTGCCCTCCTGTCCACGTGTGGCCACCTGGAGGCTGTGGCCTCCAGGTGGATCTGTTTTAGCTTGAGGACTGCCTCACCGCGTCAGCTTGATGGGCTCGGGCAGTTCCTTCACGTTCTGCTCGCCCGGTTTGTACTGCCACGGCTTCGAGAAATAGGGATAGACCCCGAAGAGGATCTTCTCCTCGCCCACGTTGTCCGGCCACTTGTTAAACGGCTGCGTGTCGCTGCTCAGGGCCTCGAGAAATGCCAGGAGGTCATTCTTCTCCGACGGTGACAGCCCCAACGGCTTGATGCGCGGATCTTTCGTCGGAAGGAGCAGCGGGTCATTCCCGCCGCCGTCGTTGTAGAAGTCCACAACCTGCCCAAGCGTCTCCAATACCCCGTTGTGCATATAGGGCGCGGTGTACTTGAGCTCGCGCAGGGGGGCGGTCCGGAACTTCCCCATATCGGCCTTATCCTTCGACAGAATATACAGACCCCAATCGCGGGTCGGATTCTTGACGTATTGGTTCAGGCCGATGATGAGGTACTCGTACCGCATGGCAATCCTGTGTTCCACATCGGAATCCAGTACCGGGTTGTGCGGCACCGCGGTGTTGTAGAATTTCTGGTCGGTACCGAGCGGTCCGTTGTGACATTGCACGCACCGCGCCTTGCCGTTGAACAGCTCCATCCCCCGGATCTGTGAGGATGTCAGTCCCTTCCCGGTCGCAAGGTACCTATCAAACGGCACCTGCTGAGGATCCGAGACCACGGTCTTCACATACTCGCTGATCACCTCCATGATGTCGCCGTACAGGTGGAACCTCGGCCCGTAGATTTCCTTGAACCGCTTCACATATTCGGGGATCTGGCGGGTGTTCTCTTCGCGATACCGTCCGTCCGCATTCATGAAGAAGGCGGCGACGTTATGCCACCTGACCAGCGTGGGCAGGTCGCCCAGCGACCCATGCCAGAAGTACTTGTTGAGATAGGCGCTGTTCAGCACCGTCGGAGCGTTGCGATAGTGCTTCGTCGCAGGATACCCGTCCGAAATCGCAAGCCGGGTGGTAAACCCCAGCGTAGGGTTATGGCATTCGGCGCATGAACGGTTCGAGTCCTGCGCCATCCGCTTGTCAAAAAACAGGAGCTTGCCCAACTCCGCTTTCTTCTGATCCACTTTCGGCGGATCAGGCAGACGCTGAAGCTTGGGTCCCATTTCCTCTTGCGCGTAAAGGGCCGCTCCGCCCGTCAACGTCAGCCCGAGCACGACCACCATCACCCTCCGCCACCGGGCGTTATATCTGAGTGTCGGGTTCATCTGAGTTTCTCCTTGGTTGGCGAGGTTGTGGCTCTGGCCTAGGCCCCGGTGTACTCAAAGTCCATCGTGACGGTGCCCTTGGGCGGCACCGTGATATCCGCTTCTTTGAAGCCGATGACGGGCGCCCACACCTTCAACTTGTAAGTTCCCGGGGGCACCCCTTCGATTTTGTAGGTCCCATCGGTCAGCAGCGAATAGTAGGGGTTCTCGATAACGTATGCCCACGCATGCATGAAGTCGTGCTGATCGCACTCGAACTTGACCAGCTTGCCATTACGCTTGAGCTTGAGCGGTTCAGCCAGCTTGGACCCCTTTTCCGGTAGCCCGATGTTGAAGACCGTGATCCGGGCCGTCCCGACCACCTCGTACAGGTGAGGGTTGTGCATCACTGGATCCTGATTTTCAATCTCCACCTTTGCGTTCTTTACTTGGACATTGACATAAGGGAATAATTCACAGCCTTTCTTCGTCACCGAAGTCCCCTTCTCCTCGAAGGCCTTCCCCTTCTGCACGCCCTCAAGGAACACCACCGCGTGTACCAGAGCTCCATCCTTCACCGGAACCTCCTGCAGATCTCGCGTCTGCCCGCAGACTTCGGGATTCTTTTGCACGGTGAAGTGCTTCGCTTCCGGAGCCTTTCCCGTAAACTTGATCTTGCCGGTGATCGTCCCACCGTCGTCCACCGGAGCGGTCTCGTAGGCGAAGGACACGCCCACCCAGGCCAGCAGCACCACTCCCCCAATGACTGCCAGCAATCCATTCTTCGTAGTCATGATCCTCTCATCCTCCTTTCACACACCCTTGGCGATTTCGAACGACTGCCAGCCCCAGCGCGCCCCTCAGGGCACCACTGGGACCGGCTCGCCGTATTCTCAGGCGCTCCGACTGGTGCGCGCCGGCACCAGATCCTTCGGCGCCATGGAAATGGTGCCCTTGAATTGCGTCACGCCAATCTTCTTGATCCTTCCCTTGCCGAGCTTGAACCGAGGCGCATTGCTGACGGGGTCCACGATGTTCGACGCCACCGCCTGTGACGGCGAGCCCGGCCACATGAAGTACATGAACGCCACACCCGGCTTGACGAGGTTGGCCTCCGGCTCGTACACGATCGCCATTGCGGTGACCGATCCCTTGGTGCGCCTGATGTAGCCCTTCTTCTCCAGTTCGGTGTACTTAAGGTCCTCGTCGTCCACGCCCCAGAAGCCGGCCACCTGGACCAGCACGTCATCGTTCTCGACCGAGACGAGATCGCCGGTCTCGATTCCGCGCGGCCTGGCGTCGTCGGGGTGAATCTCGACAAAGTTCATCGGGTAGCGCTGCGTGATGACAGGGACGCGGAGGTCATCGTACAGCGATTGCCAGATCTCGTTGACCCGTCCGTTCGTGACCCAGAGCTCTCCCTTCTCCTTTCTCGGCTTGATCCGGGTGTAGAAGTCATCAAACAGGCGCCAATCCGCGATATGGAGGTAGCCCTTCCCGGTCGGGGACCGGAACTGCGTGAGGTCCTTGTGTCCGGTCGTGATGGTCGGCACGCGGATGAACTCCTTGAGGCGGGTCGAGTCATGGAGCCGCTTGGTCTCGATGATCTTCCCGTCCACAAGCAGCAACGGGGTCTGGTAGCCCATCGCCCCACGTTCTCTGAGCAGATCATAGGGACTCTTCTTGTTGAGCGCGGCGTACATGATCAACGGCGCATAGTCCTGCGAGCCGTTGCGTGTGAACCGAGCGGCCTCCTTAAAGACGTCTTCGGAGGTCTTCCAGTTCCACCCGTCCAACCCCATCTTCTTGGCGACTTGCGCAATGATCCACCAATCCGGCATGGACTGGCCCGGCGCATCGGAGAACTTTTCGTAAATCTTCAGCACTCGCTCGCCCTGGTTCCTCGCGAAATCCGCCTCTCCCCATTGCGCCACAGGCAGGATCAGATCGGCGTATTGGGAGAGGGTTCGCAGGTAGGGATCCTGATGTACCACCATCAGGTGGCCGGCATCCACGCGCTCCTTCAACACTTGAATCGCGTGGAACTCGTCCGTGCTCTCGATCTGCTGCGGCGGGTCAATGGTATGCGCTTTGATGTAGGCGGCGAGTTCCTGCGACCCCATCATATTCTCGATCCATTGATTGCCGATGACCCACATGAACCGGGTATTGCCGGACAGGACCCAGCGGTCCTGGTGCAACTGCTTGCGCCCCAGACGCCCGAAGCGCTCCGGCGTCTTGAAGAAGGGATAGGACCCGCCGCCGACAAATCCGCGTTGGTGCCCGCCGGCCCGCACGATCATCCGCCCAGGCCGATTGCCTGATCCGCAGATCAACCCGAGATTGGCCAAGCTGATCGTGTTCAGATAGTTGTTGGACCAGTAGTTTCCCTTCTCGTGCGTGAAGGTGCACTTGGGCCGTGGATCTTTGCCTTCGTTGGTCAGGATCTTCGCGGCCTTGATGATGTCCTCGCGCTTGACCCCGCAGGTCTTTTCCGCGAACTCCAGGGTCGTGAACTCATCGTTCAAGAGCCACTGCTTCCATTCCTCAAAGCCCTTGCCCCAGCGCGTGGTCCGCCATTCGGCCGGGCTGTTGCGAATGCCTCGCCCCAGGTTCTGGTTCACTTCCTCTGTGCTGTTGACCCACTTCTTGATGAACTCCTTGTCCTCCCATCCGTTCTCCACGATGACCCGCGCGATCGCATTGTTCAGCGCCGTATCGGACCCCGGGAACACCAGGAACGACACGCCGCCGGTTTTCTCGGCCCAGGTGTTGTCCTTCGTGCGCCTCGGCAGCACGCAGATCGCCTTGCCCTTGCCTTCCATGATCCATTCGGTGAAGATGATGGTGTGATCCGCATAGAGCGGCGCCCCTTCCATGAACACCACATCCGCGTCCCGATAGTCTTCGTACGCGGCGGCAAAGGTGTCCATGCCGGCGTCTTCGATCCCCGTGGAGTCGGCCGCGTTCGACGGCTTGTCGTGATGCGAGGTGTTCGGGGTTTCGAGGGCTTGGAACGCCATCTTGGTGCAGGCATAGGTGTTCTCGTAGTAGTGGTAGTTGTAGTACTTCATTCCGAACGCCAGCTCGCCGTGCTTGTCCACGACGTAGCGCGCGACCTCGGCCATGATGGTGGTCGCCGCATCCCAGGAAATGGGAAGCAGCAGGCCGCGCACGCGCAGCAGCGGCATTTGATTCCGATCCGCGGTAGGCCCGTAGGGGTTGTAGCACTTTTGCGCGATCCGTCCGCCCCGGATGCTGTGGTTCCCGAGCCGATTCACCCGCTTGCTGACGGCCGGAATCACGATCACATTGTGCGGCTCGCCGTTGTGCAGGATGATGTTGTGCTGGTTCGGATTCGGCCAATTGCCGCCCGCGGCCTCCTCCACCGGAAAGTCCACCCCGATGGCGTTGTCCGCCGCCTTCGGACCGCCTTCCACGCCGAGCGGCCACACGAACGCATTGTAGGCGCATCCCACAATGCAGTAGTCGCAACCCGTATGGAACAGCTTGGCGTCCTTCGGGGGCAGCGGAATTTTGTCCTTTGGGAGATCTACGAATACTGACGCGATATTGTGTCCTGACATAGACATAGTAAGGTCACCTCCTTCCAGGGCCTAGAGCTTTTGCATGTTGTCGGCGAACCCGTAGATCAACCCCATCACGCCCGTGGCGTAGATGTCGTCCCCTTCCACCTCCAGCTGGATCTGCGGAAGGTTGGCGGGCGCCGACGCGGCAAAGTTCTGGCCGCGCAAGGTCAGGTCGAAGGCCGACATGTGGAAGGGACAGGGCCCCATGATCTTCCACTTGGGATTGTAGAGGTCCTGCAGATCCCCGCCCTGATGGGTGCACAGGGTGTTGAACGCCACGATGTCCTTGTCGGGACCCACGCCGCCCTTTGCGGGCTTGCCCAGCTTCACCAGAATGTTACGCATATTCTCGTGCTTCTGCGGGTAGAAGAACTTCACCGGCTTGTCCACCTGCAAACCGCTGACCGTGCCGATCTTTTGTCGCGGATAGCGGGAGATCTTCATGGCAGCCTGCGCGCCGTTCACATTCAACTCCGGCAGCGGGATGATCACCGTCGCGAGCGCGCCGGCCCCGGCCAGCATGAAGTTCCGGCGGTTCAGACAGGGCTTGTCAAAGAGACACTCCAACTCTTTCGTCAATTGCTCCACCTTTTCAATTTCCATAACGGACCTCCTTAAATTCGACGCACTCACTCCAGAGCCCCGTTGCTGTACCCAGGCAGCTTCGGGTTGGAAAATTCCATCCCGGGGAGCACATCGCTACTGAGCGATTCCAGAAATGCCACGAGGTCAGCCTTTTCCTGATCACTCAGGTTCAGCGGCTTGAGCAGCTTGGTCTTGGTCCCGTATCCCTGATCATCTCCCCCGCCTTTGTTGTAGTGGTCAACCACCTCTTCAAACGTGAAGAAGGAACCGTTGTGCATGTAGGGCGCCGTGTACTTGATCTCACGCAGCGTCTGCGTCCGGAAGCGCTTGATGTCCGCCGTCCGATGCGTGTTGAAGAACAGACCCAAATCGTCGTCGCACTCGCCGTAATTGGTGATCCCGTTGGACTTGCACCGGAACCGCACTTCGATCTGGCGAAGCGCGTCGTTCAGGTACGCCTCAGGCCGTGGAACGCCGGTCATGTAATGGTCCTGATCCGTAAACATGGGCCCGTTGTGGCACAGGATGCAGCGCGCCTTCCCGGCGAAGAGGTTCATCCCCTGAATCTGCTTCCCGGTCAAGGCCTTGTCGTCTCCCATCATGTACCGATCGAACGGCACATTCTTCGGGTCCGTCTTAAGACCATGCCGTTGGAAGGCCGCTATCGCACGGCTGATCGCCTCCCAGTGCGGCTCGGTGCCGAAGATTTCCTTGAACATCTTGCGGTACTCCGGCACTTGCATCAGCCTGGCCTGGGCCATGTCCCGCTGCACATTCCCGGCAGATCCACCGAACGCCGCGGCGCCGGCCTGTGCCTCAAGCGATAGCGTGCGGCCTTCCCAGAAGAGCTTGTTCATGTAACCCGTATTCATGGCCGTGTGGGAATTGCGGAAGTGCTGATTGCCGGGATAGCCCACGGACATATCGCCCGATTCGCCCCAGCCCATGGACGGAGCGTGACACTTCACGCAGGCCGTGGAAGCGTCTCCTGACAGCCGCGTGTCAAAGAAGAGCATCGCCCCGAGCCTGACCTTTTCCGGCGTAGTGACGTTGTCCTTTTGCGCGTCCATCGGCAGCGGAGGCAACGCTCTGACGGGGTTAATCACTTCCACCCCGAGCGCTTTCGCTTCTTCCACGAGCGCCGGATCGGGCTTGAGGACGCGTTCCTCTGCGGCCCGCACCCCTACGTACATCTGGGAGACGATCCCGACCGCCGCAAGGGCCGCAAGCCCTATCCACCATTTCTGTCTCTCTCCCCTGAACAAGGTTCTCATAATTCCACCCCCGTAAAGATTGCTATAGCGTTGGACCCTAGGATGTCTCACCATGTAGGCCCATCACTTGCGCACCTCCTTAGTTAGATTTCACCGGCAGCACCGAAACTTTTTCACCTCGAACGGGCGACTCGGCGGTCGCGGCTGGCTGGAAGTCCGGCACCGAAAGTACCCGTGTTCCAGCGCGTCGAACACCTGGTCGGACGTCTCGAAGGCCCAATTGCCCAGCCACTCGAGTCCTGGCATCGCCGCCACGGCATTAATCGGCGCCGCGTCGCAAGCTTGAAGCCACTCTTCGTTGCTACAAAGCCGAGTCCCTCGCGCCTGGCACATATCAGCCGCCGTATACCAGTTCGCCATGCTTGGGCTCGGCTGCTTGTCAACGCAGTAGCCGCCCATATCCGCCATGTCGTTCGGACACGGAGACGAGGTCCCGTCTTTGCCGGCTACACCGCTTGCAGTGACGGGCAATACCAACCGTGCGACGTCAACGGACCCCAAGAGCCAATTCGAGTCGGTTGTCTCAGCGCTTGCTTCAATCACTCCTCCCATTTCTCCCCCGATAGTGCACTGACTCGGCTTGACTGGCAGCACGGTCGCGCCACCGGCGGTCGCAGCGAAGATCCCCGCCGTGAGGCCTCCCCAAACAGCGATGATCATTGTTATTTGCCGCATCCCTCTACTCAACGACAGCATTCCCTCGCTCACCCACAATTGACACAACACCGAAACCATTTGATCTGATACGGACGATACGTCGGCCAGGGGTGGCTCGACGTGCGACAGCGGAAGTATCCTCGGTCGAGGGCATCGAACACTTGGTCGGAGGTTTCGAACACCCACTTGTCCAACCATTCGGTTTGCTGACTCGGCATCTCCTCGACCTCATTAATTGGAGCCGCATCGCACGCCTGGAGCCATTCGGTGTTGCTGCACAGGCGCTTGCCTCTGACCTGGCATTGATCCGCCGCTTCGTACCAATTGACGAACTCCCTCCTCGGCTGCTGGTCGATGCAGTAGCCGCCCATGTCCATCATCCCCGCCGGACACCCTCTCTCTACCTCCGCCATCGTGTTCATTGCGCGAGACTCAGGAAAGACCACAGGCGTCAGCCCTATCCACAGCCCGACCGCAGTCAACCACTTCATGTTCCCGCACGTCATTTGGGCTCATGGCCGCCATGGCCTTTATCCCGGTCCAAAAAGATTTCCCGATCATGCTGGCTTTCCTCGCCGAAGCCACAGAACGGTAGTTTCTGCGCAGCGAGCGCCAGCGATGGACTCTTGCCGGCCGGGGCAGCCTTCGCCAGCAGCGTCAGATATGACTGTCCGGTGATTAACGAGATACCGCTGCTGCGGGCGTGCCGGGCCCCATCGAGGACGTGGGCGATCCCGCCGCGCAGGCTATCGGACATCTCGATGTGATGCGTATGCTGCAGCCCATGATGAACATGTCGAATCGCCTCACGGAGATAACACACAGACTCCGTCCCCAACTCAAGAGTGTCTGAGGAGGCATCGGTAGAGGCGATCGCCAGCTCAATGCGGGCGATCGCCTGCCTGCCTGTCGCCACCATCTCTTGACCGAATTGCCTGGCAAGCACTGCTTCCGACTGCGCCGTCGCAAGACTGCTGGCCCCCGCCGCACGATTCATATGGATCACCATAAACTTCGCCGACTCAGCCATGGTGGCCGTCAGGCGTTCAGCCTCTGCGACGGTTTCGTTCGATTGCGCCTCCGCCACGCCCGCACTCAGGACCACCACCACCACCAACTCCCTCATTCGCCTTGCCAACCTCCCCATGCTGCCTCCCCAAACAAATTTGCTTAGGTTCTCACCTCCCATCTCTATTGGGCCGACACCGGCTTCACGGTTCCCGGTTCCTCGGCATAGTGCCGCACTTCAACCGGCTCGCCGAGGGCCAGGATCTTCTTGTCACCAGGCTGCAACACCCTGAGCACTCCCCACTGCCCGCTCCCCATGTACGGCATGCGGTTGTTCATGTAGAGGAAGTCGCCGGTGAATTTGAACGGCCCGCCTGCCGTGATGTGGACCTCCAACCGCTCCGCGCCGCCGAACTGGTGGGCGCTCAACATGTCGGCGCCCGGCTGGAACGGCTCCAGCGGCCACTCGTGCCCCTCGATACTGAACACCCCGTTCTGCTCGCTTGATGGCGCAAACAGATGGATCACGAGCTCATCGCCGGCGTGGGCTGTGATCACCGGCGTGGAAGGATCCTGGCCTGCGGCCGCGCAGGCGAACAGATTGCTTGCGTCGCAGCCGAGATCCTGGCGGTAGCCATAGGGCTCCAGGCGGTAATTGATGCCCAGGACACCCGCGACGTTCTGCAAGTACGGCATGAAGCTGGTGCCCATGATCTGGTCCTCATCCTGGAAGAAGAGGGCCACCGACCGGAAGTTCTTCCGTCCCGCATTCTCCGGGACGCTCTGGTCCACCTCGACTTCCGCTTCCCAGGAATTGCCGTTCGTCAGGTCTTCACCGGTCACGCTGTGCCGATACTTGGATCCTTTCGGCCCGATGATGACCGCGCCAAAGAGCCCATCCCGCAGATTGACGAGGACGTTGCCGAAGTCCCTGATCAGCGACGAGTTTTCTCCCAATTCGGGATGGGCGTAGTAGGTGTATGTCCGGCTCTCGCCGGGCGCCACCGTCTGGCCTGGCTTGTTGAACCCGACGTCCACGCCCGTGGAGTCGTTGGGATCGTAGGCCAGGAGGTCCACATGGAACCCGGCCCGCTCCTTCTTCATCTGGTTCTTGAGGGTGACCTTCATGCAGTCACCTACATTGATACGGAGCGTGAGCGGATGCGGCTGCACTTGGCCGGCAGCCACTCTCGTCAATTCCCCTTCGAGCACGTAGATCTTCCCGTTCGGATTGCCCACCTCGATCAACCGGTCAAAATCCACCTTGATCGGCTGGGCCGCGGCCTTGTGGAACTTCAAGGGAAAGTCCACCGCCACCACATTGAACTGCTTCACGGGAGCGTCCGAAGGACACACGGACGGTGCCGGCGGCTGGATCACTTCCCGTCCCGGCAAGGGCTGCAGGTCCGGAACGTGCTTGTCGAGCACCCGGATCAGGCCCCACATCCCTTCGCCGAAATGCGAATTCCGTCCGTTGTGATAGAGGTAGTCCCCAGGCATGCGCAGCGGGCCTCCGGCGCTCGGGATCACGAGGTTGTAGCGTTCCGCAATGCCGAGGTGCTGGGTGTTCTTCGGCTGCGACAGCGGCATGTACTGCTCGGGACGGAAGTAGTGGCCCGACACGTTCAAGGTATGTGTCTCATTGTTGGCCGTCGCCAGCGCCCGGATGACGAGGGTATCCCCTGGGTAGGCTCTCAGCAGCAGCGTCGCCGGATCTCCGTGCACTGTGCTGCTGAACAACTGCGACGGATCGGGGTTGTTCTTCAACCGCGTGGCCAGCGATTCAGCCCGCATGTTGAACACGCCGCCGGTCGTATGCAGCCCTCCGTTGAGCCGCCCGAAGGGCGCGTCTCTGGTCTTTTCGGGGAACAGGAAGGAGACGGTTTCCAGATCCTTGATCTGCTTAGCTGGATCAAAGCCCGGTTTGTTCCCGTCATAGACGAACTGCGCGACGAGCGGGACGGTGTCATGGAAATCCAACACCATCTCCCTGAAGCTGCCGATGGACCGCGAGCCGATCGGCTCCTGCGTCCGGATGTCCATGAGCGGGCCATAGCGCTTCTCCGCTCCCGTCACGGGGTCGTGATAGGTCGAGCCCGGCGGCTCGGCTATGACCTGCCCGACCGCCCCATGCGGCCAGGAGACCATGCCGAACGCATGATCGTGGAAGTAGACGATGCCGTAGTCCGCATCCACCCACCAGCGCTCGCGCACAAACTCGACGCTGGCGATCGCATCCTTGGGATGATCGTAGAGCAGCGGCTCCGTAAAGGTGATCGTGTTGCCCTTAATTTCCTTAATCCTCATCACCTCAAACAGCTTCACCGAATCCATGTCCACCCCAAGCTCGGTGTTGACATGGAACCGGGCAGCATCCCGCACCTCGATGCTGGTAGCGCCCGCCTTGGCCGGCTTCGTCAGCGGCTCATTCATGGGCAGGGGAAGCCCATGGCCCGGGTGATCGTTGACGAGCATGTCGTAAGGCCGAATGGACTGCTCGTAGGCCATTCCGGTGATCACGCCGTCCGAAGCCTGGTTATCGAACTGCATGAAGTGCGGATGCAGATTGACCTTGCTGCCCTGCAGGTTGGTGTATTGATCGTCCGGCCATTTGCTCTTCAGCAGGATGTCTACGCAATCGTAGACGTTGGCTCTGATCACGATCGGATGTTTGAGCTGATCATTCGTCCGGATCTCCTGCTCCGCCTCCGCCAACACGAAGAGCAGCCCGCTCTTGTCCACGACCGCCGGCTCCTTGCCCCGCGCCGGCGTCACGGTGATGGGCAGTTTGATGAAGTTCAGCGTGTACTGCTTGCGCCCCGCATTCGCCGGGCACAGGCTCCAGCGGCCTTGCTCGCCGGGTTTGGCGGGCATGGTGGTCATTTCGCCGGAGGCGCCCTTGCGTCCAGCTTCCGTCGGAAGCGAGCCGTTGTCCTTGATCATACGGAACGGCTCGAGCCACGGCGCGCCGTTGTGCCCCTTGGCGAACGGCGGCCGCTTGCCGATGTGTGGCTTCCGGTCGGGCCACGCCGTCTTACCCGTCTTCGGCTCGAAGAGAATGGGGAACCTCCCGCCCGGCGTCGGCGATTTGTATTTCGGCATTTGGAAAATGCTCTCTTCCTCCGTGACCGCAAGCGGCTTCCCGTCCTTCGCCTGCCACGCCCAATCAAGCACCGTCGCGTCCACCGCCTGAACCTGCTCCTTCTGGTTAGGCTTGTGGCCGGGCTTGCCCTGCGGCGGCAGCATGGCTTCGACCCAATCTTTGATGGAGATCAGCGGCGGACTGGCTGTCCAGTCCGTCTTATCCGCCGTAATCGTGTATCTCTTATCGAACCAGTTGACCGTCTTCCCGACGAGCTGATCCGAGGTGATGCCCGGCTGCCTGATACCCTTTCGATCCGGCAGTTCGGCAAGCTCGCGCATGCTGTCCGTCCGCACGGCCGGATAGGTCCCCTGTTGGATCGTGTTGTAAACCCGCCAGAAGGACCACATCCCCGCCACGTAATGGTGCGCGACATGGCAGTGAAACAGGAAATCCGCCGCCAAGTGCTGGCACAGGCCTGAGCCGCATTCCACGTCGAGGTCGTAGGCCTCGCTTGGCCCGATCATTTGCACGTCGACGCGATCAGACTTTGTGCGAATCACGGGATACTTCACCGGACCATTGACCCCATGCGCGAACATGCGGACGTCGCCCGCGAGCGGCTGCCGGAGCCAACGGATCGTGCCCCCGTGCGGATGGTGTGAATGAAACACTTCGGAGCCGCCGTGAATGATGCGGAACTTCGCCGGATCGCCGAGGTAAGACCGCGGGACCGGCGTCGGGGGATCGCCGAATGTGTAGGCGCTGTAAGCTAACGCCTCATCCTCGATCCCGAACAACTCCTTCTGTTTGTGCAGCATGTTGATCCCGAACGGCTCGCTACGAAAATTCAGGGCGCGCCCGCCGGGCCGGTAGGCGTCGGTGATCGGATCGCGCTGCGGCAATGTTTCATCCTTCGCATTGAGCGGGCGGAACGATTCATCACCGATCTCGTGATAGATGATGACGAACTCCCGAAACGCAGGGGCATCCGGTTGCGCGATGACCGCCTCCCAGCCGCTCCTGAGTTCCGCGCCGTCCTTGAACGGCGACAGATACCGCGAGCCGAGCGGCTCGACGATGAACGCGCCCATCAGCCCCAGACCGGTCTGGTCACGATTGCCTAAGCTCTGCAGCATCCGGCCGCCCTCCTGATCTTCGGGCCGGATGTACCACTCAAACACCTGGGTCTTGCCCGGCTGGATGGTGGAATCAGGATTGGTTGAAATCCCCGGCTTCCCCGTCGCCTGCACGATCATGTTGGAGCCGTGCACCCGGAAGGTGATCGGCTCGCCGTCCAGTTGGTTTGTTACCTTGAAGACGACACATTCCGCTTGGTTCCCTCTGATAACGAGCGGCTGGATGGCGTCGCCCTGCAACCCGTTTGTGACCGCACCGGGATTGTTCTCCTTCTTGCGGGCCTCGCCGTTGATCTTTTCTTCTTCGCGCACCCGGGACAGGTCATCCGCCAGCACGTACATGTAGCCGGGGAAATGGTCGCCCCACTGGTTCAGAGTGATGTCGAGGTTGATGGCGATGATGTCATAGACCCGCTTGGGTGCTTTGGCTGGGCATTGACCGCCGACATTGGCGCGATCGCTCGCGGCCTGGCTCGCAGGCCCCAACACTGGCTCGTTGCCCATGATGCCAAGCTGATGGAGTCCGTCAGACTGGGCGTAACCGCCTCCAGTGTGACTGGCATGCCCCATGATGCTGGCGGCCTGCTCCATCATCCTTCGGTGGACTTCCGCGATGCGAGCCGGTTGACCCGGTTGTCCCTCGATCGTGTTTTCGGCCTCAATCTGTCCTTTCAGCCGTTCAATCCACTCGGGACTTGACTGCTCGGAGGCCTCGGGGATCAGACCGACAGGCTTCACCGTGAAGCTCTCTGCGCGCGCCATCGACCCAAACGACAGCCCTGCGACAACCAACGCCGTAACGATGACGCCGCGCCCTGCGCACTTGGCCATTGCACATCGCCTTTTTCCTCGAGCTACACCCGATTCCATGAACAACCTCCCTCTGATAAACTCACCCCGTCATCTGCACCGGGCCGTTCCGTTCGCGCCGGCCGCTTCTCACATTTCGTTTAGGACCATATCCATAGGCGGACCGCCTTCTTCTTCTTCGGCTTCCTGGAGGCGTCGTCCAATCCCTTCAAGAATGTAGCGGGCGTAAGCCTGAAGGTCCGGGTCCGGTGCTCGCAATAACTCCTTCACCACTGGCATGGCTTCCTCGCCAATGAGGACGAGCGAGCCCGCCGTGAGTTTGCGGAGAGCCGGATCCGTCTTCATCAGGCGCACAAGCGGCTCTGCCGCCTCCGGAGCCTCAAGACGGCCCAGCGCTTCGATGACACTCGCGCGAACCGGACCAATGTCGTTCAGAGCGGCTAGCAGCGGCTCGACAGCACGCCGATCCCGGAGCATGCCGAGGATCCATACCGCTGCTTTGCGGATTTTCCAGCTCGGATCCTCGGCCATTTCGAGAGCGCTTGGCTGGGGAGAATCGGGTTCGCCGTCACGTGAGGCGGCAATCTCCGGCACGGCCGGCGTTTGCTTCTCGCCTGTCGGCGTTTCACCAACTTCTCCTGCGGCCTTCTCGCCTTCATCAACCTGGGGGACAGCCTGTGTCACGGGCGTGTTCGGAGCTTCAGGCTTTCGGAGAGCGGCAATCAGCGGCTCTACCGCGGGATCGCCGATCTGAAACAGGGCTTCAGCAGCATGCTCACGCAATAGGTCTTCCGACAAGCACTCGACCAGCGGCTCAACGGCCCTGGCATCCCGGAGGCGAGCCAAGGCCAGAACGGCTTCGCCCCGGACCTCCTCGACCGAATCCTTTAGCGCTCCGATCAGCGCGGGCGTCCCCTCTAGCTCCTCAAGCTGTCCAAGCGCACGGGCTGCCATCTGCCGAACCAGAGCGTCCGGATCACCAAGAGCCTCCACGAGCTTCGTCAATGCGAGGGCGTCTCGACACAAGCCCAACGCTGCGACGGCATGCGCCCGGACCTCGGCATTTTCATCGCTAGCGACCTCACGCAACCTCGTGGTCGCCACATCACGGAATTCGACGAGCGCCGTGGCCGCGTGATGCCGCAGAAGAGGATCTTGGAGGGCGTGGATCAGTGGATCCACAGCTCGGGCATCACGAATCAAACCTAACGCCTTGATGGCCTTGCCCCTTACCCGCCAGTCATTCTCAGAAGATTCAACGATCGCGATTAATGACTCGACCGCCGGCTCACCAATGTCGCCTAACGCCTCGGCCGCACAGTCGGCAAAGCGTTCTTCGTGCATCGCCTCGATCAAGGGACGCACCCCGGAAGGATCCCGCAACAGGCCCAGGCCCAGGATCGCGACCGACCGCGTTTCGGGATCCTCATCTTCAAGGGCACCTATGAGAGGCTCCATGGCCCGTTTATCCCGAATCATGCCCAAGACCCACAGAATGTCCCGGCGCTTCCTGCCGGTCGCATCTTTCAGGGCAATGAGCAGCGGCGCGACGGCGGGCTCACCGATCGGAACCAGCGCCTCCTTCGCATCTTCAGCGGAGGCTTCATCCTCGAGTGCGACGATCAACGTGCCGACCGCGCGGCCATCGCGGATCAGCCCCAGCGCTGTGAGAGCATTGCGCCGGACTTCCAGATTTTCATCCTCGCTCGCCTTCAGTAAGGCTTCGACCGCGCGTGGATCCCGGAGCATGCCGAGACCCCAGGCCACGTCAGCACGAACCTTCGGGTTCGGATTCTCCATGGCGGCGATCAGCGGCTCCACCGCGGGGTCGCCGATCTGCACAAGGGCCGCCATGCTGCTGCGCCGGATCTTTTCATTCTCCAGGCTGGCTACGAGGGGACCGACGGCCCTCGGATCCCTGACCGCGCCCAGACCTTCGGCGGCGTATCGTCCGATGGATTCGTCCTCCAGGGCGCTCAGCAGCGGGGCGACGGTGGATTCTCCACCGATCTGCATGAGCTTCTGGACGGTAAAAAAGCGTGTGGCAAAGCGTTCGTCTTTCAGCGACGCCACGAGTCTGCCTTCTGCCTCGGTCAACTGGAATTCCCGGAGTGCCGCCGCAGCCGCCTCGCGCACATTGGGTACGGGGTCCTTCAAGGCGTTCAAGAGCGGCTCGACCGGCCGGGTATCGGTGGATCGGGTCCGCAATTGAAGCTCGCCGAGCAATTGAATCGAATACTTGCGTAAGGTCGCCCGGTTGTCCCCGAGCGCCTTGAGCAGCTCATCCGTGGCGAGGGAAGTGCCGATGCTTAGAATCGCTTCCATCGCATTTTGCCGGACCCCTCCGTTGGAGTCGTTCAAGCACTCAATCAGGGGTTGCACAGCACGAGCCTCACCGAGTTGCCCAACGGAATGGGCGGCTGCAAAGCGCACCTCCCAGGTTGCGTCCTTCAGGGCCCCGATAAGCGGTTCGACCGCCCTGAGATCGTTCATAAACCCGAGATTTACCGCCGCATTCTCCCGGAGCACTTCGTCCTCGCTCTTCAAAAACTCGAGCTGGATCGCCAGGTCGAATTCTCTGTCGTCGTGCTCTTGAGCTTTCCCTCTGTCAGGAAAACCCTGACAACCAGGGTCCATCGTGTTTTCTTCTTGCATGAGTTTTCCTTTAGATTCGTTCCCTTCGCGCATAGGCATAGCGTTGCTCTGAGCTACGCAAGGGGTGTGCCGAGTCGAACTTCCGGCAACAGGTTCGTGGGGATTCGAGAAAAACTTCAGCTGAACGGGGACTTAGAAGGAAGAGACCTCAGGCGAGTGACACGTCGCTAACTAGCCGTTCATCCTGACTCTCGACATGGATGTCTCTGTAACGCCCCGTCCGAGACTCCGAAGATGGCCATTTCAAATGCAAAATTCCCAGGGATCACACTTCGGACAGGATTATCCACCATTGGTGCTATAGAAACTTCAGGGATGGACTGCATGACCGCCAGCGGGAACGGGGCCGGTCTGAACAAGAGGATGAAAAAGAACTTCTCCCTTGTTGGCATCTTGCGTCCGGTCGTAGATTCTGGCTTGGACCTCAGCGTCGTTGAGAGTTCCCCACCAGTTCTCGGCTGCCTGAATAGAGTGGGCCGTGTCGTTAAGAAGGTCATAGCCAGTGTTTTGCAAGATATTGTTCTGCCTAAAGACGGGCGACTGGCCTGAGCGGATGTAAATCACATTCGGCCTCAACCTTTTCTCGGATCTGTTCAGGACGATCGTGCTTCCCGTAATAGCCGATCCTGGCTGGATATTATCCAGGCACAGCGCCGCCCCGTCCCCGGCCGACACATTCTCGATGAAGTTGGTGCCGGTCAGGATAAGAGCCGAGCCCTCAGCTGACAGAGCCGCGCAATCCGTGGTGGCTCGATTGCGCACAAAAGTCGAATCGGTGATGGCGAGCCGTGAATCAGTCACGAAGATGGCCGCGCCCTGAGCAAGAACACCCGCTCCGCTCGGCGCGCCGAAGGTAGCGGCCTTCACGGTGGCATTTTCTCGAAAGATGGAGTTCTTGATCTGGACGGTGGATCGCGAGGCATACACGGCGCCACCCCGCAGCGCAGTTCCATTCTGAAGGAAAAGGCACCCTTCGATGCTGACCGTAGAGTCAGCAGCAAATAAGGCTCCACCGTTGCTTGATGTCTCATTTTCGTAGAGGGTGCAATTGCGCAGCGTGATGGATGAAGTGGCGGCATGGATCCCGCCACCGCTGCCCGAGGTCGGATTCTTGCCTATCGCGGTGTCCTCGAGAACAAGTGTTGAGGAAAAGGCGAGGATTCCGCCACCAAATGCCTGGGAGTTTGAGTTCTGCATAAAACTGCTGCTCTTCACGCGGAGGGTCCCCTTCAGGCTGTACAGCGCGCTGGCCGCGTTCTTGCGGATGATGACATGTTCCAGATAGGGGGCGTGTTCGTACATCTCTACGACGCCTGTGCGCCCACTGCTGCCTGCGAACTGGAGCACGGTGTACCGGAGCACGGAGCCGTCGCGGTATCGCCCGGTCTCGTCGAAGATTGCAGGCTCACTGTCAGGAGAAAAGACAATACCGCCCCAATCTCCCGGGTATGGCGTCTCCGCACTGGAGGTAAAAAGGATAGGCAGTACTTCGGTTCCCTGAGCCACCAGGCCGCCGTCCACTTTTAAGTGGACCCGCTTTTTGAATCGCACTTCGACCCCCGGTTCGATCGTGAGCCTCGCCCCCTTCGCAATCACGACGACGCACGTCACCACATAGGGATTCCCCTTCGGAGACCACACGCTGTCGCTGGTAATCGGCCCGCAAACCGAAGTTTCCGCATAACCTGCTGCCAGAGTTGCGAGGACCACAAGAGCACACAGACCTTGGGCTGCAGAGGACTTTTCCACACCAGCCATCGTGAACGGCCTTGACAGAGAAGCCATAGGAGGAGGATTATGCCATACGAACAAAGCCAATTGATAACGTTCCGAGGCTCACGTTCTTCATGCGTATTGGGCCGTAAAGTCCCGCGGATACACGCTGCAACAGCCTTCCAGGAGAAGGCCATGTTTGTTCAAAGCAGGTCCGTTTTATTAATAGCTCCGCGGGACCAGGCGCTTGAACACCGCTGCGCTTTCCTGGCCACCCACGGCTTCGTCTGCGTCAGCGAACCCGATCCCAGTAAAGCCTTAGACCTCGTGAAGACCGTCCGCCCGGACATCGTCGTCGCCGACTTTCGTACTCCCAGGTTGGACGGCCTCCAGGCCCTGGATGATATTGCGATATCGTATCCAGAAACAATTATCATTCTAGAAACCTCCCACTCAGTGATGGTTGGGATTGACAGGACTATGCACGAGCTCGTTATGCCGGAAGACCCACACGAGGCATTCAGCGAGCACGCGCTCGTGCACAACATCCGTAAAGCCATCACCCTGAAGGCGGTGCTCGGCCGCCGCGGTGAGTCCGACTCAAAAGAGGAAGAATTCGCGCCTGCCATATCCCGCACCTGTTCGCCTGCGTCCTCCACAAAAGTCCCCGCGCTGGGCCCCCTCATCGGCGCCAGCTCAGGGATGCAGCAGGTCTTTGAACGAATCCGACGCGCTGCCCAAACCGACGCGAGCGTTCTGCTGGACGGCGAAACCGGCACCGGCAAAGAACTCGTCGCCCAAACAATCCATTCGCTGAGCGCCAGGTCAAAAGGCCCCTTCGTGGCGGTGGACGCCCTCCCCGATACTCTTATTGAGTCGGAGCTGTTCGGGCACGAAAGAGGATCTTTTACAGGCGCCTATTATTCGACGCGCGGGCTCATAAGAGAAGCCGACGGCGGCACCCTATTCCTGGACGAGATCTCCGGAATGAGCCTCTTGCTTCAGGCCAGGCTGCTACGGGTCCTCCAGGAACGGCGATTGCGACCGTTAGGTTCGACGAAGGTCGTAGACCTCAGGTTCCGCCTGATCTCGGCCACAAATAAGGACCTCAGCGAGGCGATCGCCCGAGGCGAGTTTAGAGAAGACTTGTTCTATAGGCTTTGCGTAGTCCGGATCACATTGCCTCCACTGAGAGAGCGACCAGGAGACGTGCCGCTCCTTGCGAATCACTTTCTTCGGCACTATGGAGGTCTCTATGGAAAAAACATACAGGGATTCTCCGACGAAGCCGTAGCTCTGCTCGAGCGATATGCATGGCCAGGCAACGTGCGCGAGCTGCAGCACGTCATCGAAAGCCTGGTGGTGCTGGCTGACAAGCCGGTGATCCCGCCGTACCAGCTTCCAGAGTCGATCCTGTCATACATGCCGAAACTGGAGCTGTCGAAATCTTTCAAGGATTCCAAACAGACCCTGATCCACAGTTTTGAGTACACGTACCTGACGCAATTGATCAAAAAGCACCATGGTCAATTAGCCGAGGCGGCAAAGGAGGCCGGCGTCGATCGAAAAACCATCGAGCGCTTGCTAAGAAAACACCGCATTGACGAGTCTGTCTTCTCGCCCAAGCGCAAAGCAGGGAGACTCTATCGATTGCCCTCCGCCCCTGCCGGCACTCTTCCAGCCACCCCGAACAAAGAAGACGTGGGTCAACCCTAGAGATCGAAGGCTTAGAAACTTTTCTCTACAGGACTCGCGCTCTTCACACGCGGCAGGTAGACCCGCACCATCAGGCAGTCGTCATCCTTGCTATAGGAGATAAACCCCTTATGGTCCTTCACAATTGCATAGACATTGGCAAGGCTTTCGTGACCTTCCGACTGCGCGGTGAAAAAGGACTCAAAGATATCGGGCATAGTCACAGCTTCCATTCCGCCACGCGTGCAGCTCAGGACGAACATCACGTAGGAACCGGCGCGACTCCCGGGATGCATTTGAGCATAAAGCTCATCCAATTCCACATTTGAGCAGTCGATCGTTACCGCGCTTCCAGGGGAGATCGCATCCCGCATGTTTGCGACCAAGTTGAGGATCAGTGTCTCGATCTGCGCGAGGTCGGATTTGATCTGCCCGAGCCCGGGTTGAAACGCAATCAAGAGCTCTGCCTCATCGCCGATCTCTGCCCGGATCACATCTTCCATGTTTGTGACCACTTGACGAAGGTCCAGGTTTTTAGAACTGGCGCCCTGGTCTTGGGCGAATGCCACTAGAGGAATAATCAACGGAGCTGCGCGTTCTCCCGCGGTCTTGATCTGCTGGATCTCTACACGCAACGGATTGTCTTCCCTAAGACGGCTCAAGAGATGGTCGCTGTACCCCCTGATGACCGTCAGCAGGTTATTAAAGTCCAAGGCGACGCTGCTCGTCAGGCGGCCTTCCGTACGTTTGGAGTCCATGATAAGCCCGATCAAGCTGCCAATCGCTCCCAGCATTTGCAGCAGCTCCTCGTCGGGCTTCTCGATCTTGCTGCTGAAGAATTCCATAAGACCGAGCACCTGATTCGTTCTACAAATAGGGAAACCGAAAGCTCCGTGCAGACCTGCGTGAGCCGCTATGCGCGCCCGCGGAAAATTGGCGTCCTGCTGGACGTCCGGAATCCAGGCGGGCTCGCCACTGGCCAACACCCGCCCCGGCAGCCCGACGCCCGCTGGAAACGTGGTCTGCTTAGAGACCGCCACAAAATGTTCAAGCTCGATTGATTGCGAAGGCCACGACTGGTTGCAGCGAAGCACGTTGAAGCGCTCATCCACAGTCCAGAACAGTCCGACTTCCCAGCCTAGACCCTTGCAAATGGCTTCCAAGATCGGAGGAATACCCTCAGCCAGCGTCAATGATTCTACCAGGATGCGTGTGACCGCCTGCTCGATGACGAGGCGACGCTCCCGCCGTTTGCGTTCCGTGATGTCCGCGATAAATGCACTGAGCAGATAGGACCCGCCGGCCTTTATCGGACTAACGGACAACTCGACGGATATCGCGCTTCCGTCGCGGCGAACCGCGACGGTCTCGATGCGCTTATTGGGGACAGGGAATTTGCCAATGGACAGGAGATAGCGCGCAGTGTCGTCCCGCGCACCCTCTACCGGCAGGATGGTGTCTGAGAGCTTTCGCCCGATTGCTTCCTCGCGCGTCCAACCGAATATCGTCTCTGCAGCATGGTTCCAATGAGTGATCGTCCCGTCTTCATCCATGGCGACCACCGCGTCGAGCGCAGTATCCAGAACCAATCTTAAGCTACTCTCGCTCTCGCGTAACTCTTCCTCAGCCCGTTTGCGTGCGATGAATTGGCCAAGCTTGACGCCAAGGTCGCCCAGCAAATGGAGAGCAGCTGCATCGGATTCGCGCCTGGATAGGCTGAAGAACTGCATGAAGCCAAGGACATCTTCGCCGCTGACAATTGGAAGACAGACGATTGAGCGCATGCCATCGCGGGCCTGCAGTGCCCAGCTCCAGGAATCAGGTGCCTGCTGGAGGTCCGAGACCCAGAACGGCGCGCCATTCGCGAGCGTGTTTTTAGGGAAACTGGCTTGAGAAAACGGGAGCTTCCTGTCAAGCGCCACAGCCTGTTCAGGTTGAACGATCGGCGTCTGCCATAGGGCCCGGCAGCTCAGCGTCATGTCCTTATGGTCCAGAACCCAGAATTCCCCCCCATCCCATCCCAGCTCTTCTCCAATGACTCTTAACAAGCGCGGAACCGCCCCGTCTATGGTGTCGGATTCCACCAGAATTTGGCTCATCGCGACCTGGACGTTTCGGAGCTTTTCCGCCTCTCGGCGCAACGCGATCTCACGCCGCATCCTGTTTTGCTCGGCAAGACGGAACACTTTCATCCCGACGAAGAGTGAGATAGGCAAGACCGCTACAATTACGAACCCGATCAGAGTGAAGAGTTTTGCCTGGAGCGCGCGCGCAGCAGAGAAGGCCTCTTCAGCCCGAACATGGACCATCAGGCAACCCCCGCCAATCTCTGGCAGGCTCCGGTAAGACATAACCGTGAGCACGTTCAAGTAGTCCGGTTCAATGGTGAAGGAGCTGTTCTCCCCCCGCAGGCAGGCCTTCATCGGCTCGGCCTTGATCTCATAGGTCCCAGGTTCCAGCGATCCTTGGTGGTGGTAGCGCACAGATGTTAACGGGCGCCCATGCCGATCCGTAATGAAACTCTCGCCAGTTCGTCCAAGCGCCGCCCGACTGTCAAACAACCCGTGAATCAGCCAGAGGTCTCCCCAGGCCAGCAGCACGCCAGGCGAAGCGGAGACAGTGGAAGGAGCTTCGAGCGGCGTTCCCATGATGAAGACCGGTTTTCCGTCTTCTCCAACTTCAAAGCGAAGGAACTCGCCCTTGAACGCATTCTCCACGTCGGCAGTCCAGTTGGAGGTCGCTCGCTCAAAGGCGCCCGAGGTGATCAGCCGCCTCTTGCTGGAATCAGTCAGCAGCAAGCCAACAAACGGCGTATGCTTCTGGATGGTTCTGAGTGTTGACGTCGCGACAGAAGGCGGGACGCTCTTGAGGGTCTTGGCTAAACTCAAAAGCGAAGAATCATGCGCAAGGACTTCCAGCACCTTTTCCTGCTGAGTCACGATGAGGTTGAGGGTCTGCTGACGTTGGATCGCAAGACTTCCTAAACGTATTGAATATTCAGCGCGAAGACTCTCTTCCGCCTGGCGGTAGGTCAGGTAGCCGGCTACCGCTATCGGCGCTACTGAGAGCGCCAAGGCGATCAGGACAAACTTCACTAAAAGAGGTTCAGGTTTCCAAGTAAATCCTCTCATGCTCCGCCTTTCAAGCAGCGAAGGTTGTGCCGGGTATGATAACCCCCAAACACGACGACTGTCTAGCCGTTCAAGCCGATTCCTCCCATTGCTTTTTGAAGCACCACGCCTATTTAGAAGGCCTTGTGGTCTACCCCGCTTAGGCATATGCATGCAGGCCTGACAGCAAGAAGTTCACGCCCCAGAAGCAAAAGATCACCATCAGGAATCCGAACACCTGATAAGCTGCCGCCCGGTGGCCTTCCCATCCACGGTTCATGCGGGCGTGGATGTAGGCGCCGTAGATCAGCCAGACGATCAGCGCCCAGGTTTCTTTAGGATCCCACGACCAGTATCCTCCCCAGGCATAATTCGCCCACATTGCGCCGAGGATCGTGCCGAAGGCCAAAAGCGGGAAGCCCACCATAACGGCCTTGTATCCCAACTCATCAATCTTCTCGAGGCTGGGAAACGTGGCGTAGATGGAAGTCGCCGCAACGCCCCGCCGCTCCGCCCGTTCCTTCAGCAGATACATCACGCCCAAGCCCCCGGCCATGGCGAAAGCGGCATAACTGGTCAACGTGACTGAAACATGGATATAAATCCAATAGCTGTTCAGTGCCGGCACGAGCGGCTCAGCCGTTTGATACCGATACGGGAGCAACGAGGCCGCACCCATCGCGATGAACCCGACGGAGACCACGAAGACGCCGATGGACTTGATCTTGTACTTTAGTTCCAAGAGAAGGTATCCCGCGATGACCGCGAAGGAGACATAGGACATCGCCTCAAACTGGTTAGACCAGGGGGCAAATGTCCCGGAGAGTTGCATGCGCTCATAGGCCCGAGTGCCTAGAGCCAGGGCATTGACCATCATGCCAAAGAACGTCACCCACGTGGCGAGTTGTCCAAGCGGTTCAGCCCATCCAGAACTGTCCGACACGCTCGCCGGGTGGCCTGCAGGCGCCGCCACCAAAGCGGTCCGCGAGGCGAGGATATAGCCAAAGTACAGGCAGACGGCGGCTAAGTAGAGCCAGAAAGTGACGTCAAAGAGAAACAGTGAACGCAACATCTTCGTCCCTCCTTTCCTCAGCTCCTTCCGAAAACATATATCGCGCGTCTGGAAGTGCAAGGACAATTGTATCGTTGCCTTTTTAAGCAATGCGTACGCCAAATCATGCAGCGTTACTCCTCACGCCCTGTGCAGAGAAAAAAAGATTTGAGGAAATAGCAAGTTGGATGAGTCTTGATACCGCCATTTCCGCCCACTGACCACACAGAGCGCCGGACATGGATGCCCTCCTTTGCCGGGGACGGCTAGCGCCACCCATGTGGAAACCCTTTTCCCTATGTGTGTGACTTCACGCATAGCACACCTCCTCATGTTGATCCAGGATCACGCGACCTACCCCGTCGCTAGGGCGCGGGTCTTCCCTCTCAGATCAAGCCTGAAGGGGGAAACCCGCAGCGCACTGCCGCCTCGGATACAGATTGAAGTTGTGTTTTTTCCCGTACCGAGGAGTTAGGCGCTCACTTATCTCTAAGAATTGCTTGGGTTTGACAGAACCTCTCCCTGTCGCTTCCTTTCAATAAGCAACATGGGATACAAAGGGGCTGGTACTAGTTGCCAAAGCGCGTTCAGCGGCCAAGAGCAAGCAAAGCATGCGCCATCACTTCCTGTCGGTGAGGCCCAAGCCATTCACAAATAGAAAAGACCTGATCTGACAAAAACTTGGAGGGGTGCTGGGCGAGCAGGAGACGTGGCGTCATAAGAGTTCAGCCTGACGAGAAATTGGACATGCCTGTCCTCCTTTCTGAGCGGCTTTGAGTCAACTGCCTAGAAATTTATCAAGTAATTCGATTGGACTAAGCGGGATTCATTTGCTTTTCAAAAACTACCTCACACTCTGATTCTGATGCTGTACTGACCCCGAAGGGACCTGTGATGCTTTTGTGATATCTTCAGCCTATCCTAAACACTGTGACCTCATGAAGATGCCTTGGCCATCGATGCCGAGAAAAATCCTCATTATTGAAGACGATCACGACATCGCCCGCCTGTTGGAACTCCATCTGCGTGATCTCGGTTATGAACTCACTCTCGCCTTTGATGGCGCCGCCGGCCTAAAGCAAGGCTTGTCGGTACCCTACGACTTGATCATCCTCGACTTGATGCTCCCGAAGATCGAAGGATTGGAATTGTGTCGCAACTTTCGCGCGAGGTCGGGCTACACGCCCATCTTGATGTTGACGGCCAAGTCCTCCGAGCTGGATCGAGTCCTCGGGCTCGAAGTCGGGGCGGACGATTACCTTACCAAGCCCTTTAGTATTCGGGAGCTCCTGGCCCGTGTGAAGGCCCTGTTACGTCGCGTGGAAGCTCTCCGCACGCAGGCCTCAGCTGCGGGAGTAGAGAACAGCATTCAGGCAGGGGATTTGTCCATTGACGTTGAAAAACACAAGGTGACGCTGCGCGGAAAAACAGTGGATCTGACCGCGAAGGAATTCGACCTACTCCTTCAATTCGCGACGCATCCCGGACGAGTCTATACCCGCTCGCAACTCTTGGATCTCGTGTGGGGCTATGGACACGAGGGGTATGAGCATACCGTCAATTCGCATATCAATCGCTTGCGGACGAAAATTGAGAAAGACCCCGCGCACCCTCGCTACATCCTCACAGTCTGGAGCGTCGGCTACAAATTCACGGATCTCGAGGAGAAAAAAAGGGCCAACCAGTGCTGAGAACGCTATACGCAAAACTCGTCGCAGTCTTACTTGGCCTGCTTTGCCTCATAGGCATTCTGTATGTGGTCCTCACCCTGTTCACCACCAGAGCGTACCAGCAGGAGGTGACTCAGAAACTGCACAGCTCGCTGGCAAAGCATGTGGCCTCCGAGCGGGTATTGATGAGCGGTGGCCGCGTAAACGATGCAGCCCTGAAGGAAATTTTTGACATGCTCATGGCCGTGAATCCGAGCATCGAGATTTACCTTCTTGCTCCCGACGGCACGATCCTCGCCTATTCGGCACCACCCGGCAAGGTGAGGCGCCAGCAGGTGGCGTTGGAACCTCTCACCCGCTTCCTGAGCGGAGCCGATCTGCCCATCCGGGGGGACGATCCTCGTGATCCAGGTCGTAAGAAGGTCTTCTCGGTCGCACCGATCCCATTGAAAGGTGCCGGCGAGACAAATGGCCGGATCGAAGGCTATCTCTACGTGATCCTGGGCGGCGAGGAATACGACTCCGTGGCTCATATGCTGCAGGGCAGCTATATCCTACGACTAAGCACTGCGGCCGCCGTGGCCGGGATAGTGTTCACCTTGCTGGCAGGGCTGCTCTTCTTCAATCTCTTGACCCGCCGGTTACGAAAGCTTGTCGCAGCGGTGGAAGCGTTCACGCGCAGCGAATTTTCAGCCCGGCCAGAGACACCACATTTCCGCGCCAGCTCAGGCGACGAAATCGACCATCTGGAGACAGCGTTTCACCGGATGGCGGCTCGCATCGTTCGGCAGATGACACAGCTGCAGGAGACAGACACACTCCGCCGTGAGCTCGTTGCCAATGTCTCGCACGACCTTCGCACCCCGCTTACCTCGCTCCATGGATACCTGGAGACATTGCTGATGAAGGAGGGTACGCTGTCGTCGCAGGAGCAACGGAGTTATCTCGAAATCGCCACAAAGCACAGCGAGCAACTTGGGACACTGATCGCCGAGCTGTTTGAGCTGACCAAATTAGATTCGCTCGAGATGGAACCGCACCTCGAACCATTTTCCTTAAGCGATCTCGTCCAGGATGTTGTCCAGCAGTTTCAGCTCCTTGCGCAGAAAAAGGTTATTAAACTTCAGATCAATGTGCATGCCCAGCTCCCATTCGTGGTCGCCGATATCGGTCTCATCGAGCGGGTCTTGGAAAATCTCATCGAGAACGCTCTGCGCTACACACCGGAAGGCGGTACGATCACGGTCGCCTTGATCCCAAGCGAGAACCACATCGCCGTCCACGTCACCGATACAGGGTGCGGTATTCCGGCCCACGACCTCCCCTACATTTTCGATCGATTCTATCAAGTGAAGAAGAACCAGCAGGAGAAATCGGAAGGCCTTGGTCTCGGCCTCGCCATCGCAAAGCGAATCTTGGAACTTCACGGCGGGGTAATTGAAGTCGTCAGCACCTCCAATGTCGGCACCGTTTTCGCTTTTGGCCTGCCGATTTATCATTCCACTTCCCCGTCGTGACCAAAATGTGATCATTTCGTGAAGACATTGTGATGTGGCGTGCATATCCTCAGCTTCCCGGGCTTTGTACGCGTGCTTGGCTATGGAAGAGGTCTGAGGCTATTCAAGGAGGTCACAGGGATGAGCAAGAGATCACTAATCTTGGCGAGCTGCCTGACACTACTACTTGGGGCCCACGCCGCAACGGCGGCAGTGGATCGTGAGATGCTTTTGAAAGACCCAGGGGTCTTTGGGACCTTTGCGGTGTTCAAACTGGACGGAGACTGGGGGAAGCTGGACAAGGCGGCCCGGCAATCAGCGGCGGCCTCAGTGAAAGACGTCTTTCAGAAGCATGCGGACAAAGTAACCACCGATGTCTACCTGCTGCGCGGGCTCAGTGAAACGGCGGACTTCTTCATCCGGATACACTCGACCGAAATGGTGAACAACCAAAACTTCTTGGTTGATATCATGGCCACGCCGATGGGAAAGTATCTTCAGAATACCCACACCTTCAACGGCATCACGAAGAAGACAAATTACGTACCTGGCTTTCCGGATGAATTGAAAACCGCGTTGAAGACGCCTCCAGATGCCGGCGCGAAGCCCTACGCGATTGTCGTGCCCGTTCGAAAGGACGCAGAGTGGTGGCTGATGCCCGTGGAAGCCCGTGGTGCCATGATGAAGGAGCACACCGAAGCCTCGATAGCATATCTGAAGACGGTGAAGCGGAAGCTCTATCACGCCACTGGGCTGAGCGACCTCGATTTTATCACTTACTTTGAGACCGCGAAATTGGACGATTTCAACAATCTCATTCTGAGCCTAGAGCAGGTCAAAGAAAACCGGCACAACAAACAGTTCGGAAACCCGTTACTCCTTGGAACGATCCGGCCCCTTGACGAGGTCCTGGAGCTCCTATCTCGTTAAGGGTTCCAACACCGGTACACACACTGGATCGCTAAGACGCGAAGCTGGCCATGGATTACCAGCTCCTATACTGCCAGGACTTAAGAAGCCGAGTCGGCGTGTCAAAGGTGAGAACACGCTCTTCGCCGTGCTCGACGGTATACGTATAGATCAACTTGTTTGTAGAGGGATCGCGCGTGGGCACGGCCAAATACCGCTCTTCCTCGCGTTCCACCCGCCACACAACCACAAGAACATCAGAGTCTTCGGCTAATGAGGTGGGGGGACCGTCCCGCTCAACAAAATACTCATAACTGCGGATCCCGACTGCTGCATTCAGCTTTCTCTCAAGTGTCGGATACCCTCCGCCGCATCCCATAAGCAGTACGAAGAGTAACGCCGGGGCCAAATAAGTCAGCCTTGCCACCTGGTTGAGATCCTCACAGATATAGCGGCCCTGCCTACAATAGGCAGGGCCATGATGGTGCCTCACTGAGGCGACCCTGAGACCATCATAGCGCGGATTGGCGACCGGGTGGAGAGACGCCCGCGTAAAAGCAGCCACCATGACTCCCGTCCCGAAAGCAGGACCCTATGATCTGCGCTCAGTTAAAGGCCATGGACAAGCCTGCAAGGTAACTCAGATCCGGGATCAACCCGCCATTGAAATCTCGGACCACGGGTATCTGGACGAAGAAATAGGCATTGAGATTCTCACGCACAACCACGGAAATCCCTGGAGAAGCAAGGGGGCTCAGTTGCCGCTCGCGTCGTGTCTCCGATGAATGCAGTCGCAGGAGGGCGCCGTCCCTCAACGACGGAGTCATCCAACGACGACAGGATGACTAAACGAGGAGGCCTCCACTAAATCCCATGCCACTCATTAAGTGTCAGCGCTGCGGCCAGGTGATCCCCGCCAGTGCCCCGAGTTGCCCATTTTGCGCGGCTCCTGAAGAGCTTCCTTTTGGCCCGACATCACGGTCTCCAAACTTCTGGTGGGTCGTCGCCAGTGTACTGGCCCTCTTCTTGCTGGGCCTCTTCCTGTGGGGACTGATTTCAACAGGAAGTCAATGACCGGGCTTTTTCCGACCTGCAGCTATCTTTCAGAACCCGAAGCTTCCCAGACTCTCCTCCATGACCCTCTTTAGATCCAGAGTTTCTCGAGCCATTCCAAGGGCGGGTCTTTCCCAACCCGTTCCGCTAGCCGCATCTCATCCATCGGTAGGATGGAGCAACTGGTGCTCTGTTAGTACAATACAATTCACGCACGAGGCGGACGACAGATGAACACTTGCCAACACACTCTGTGCACCTGCGAGGTGCCGACGGGGAAAACCTACTGTAGCGAGGCCTGCAACAAACATCAGACGGACAAAGCGAGCGGCAAATGCGCCTGCGCGCATCCGGCGTGTAACAGGCAAACGCGACCGTCAGCCGGGTAAGCCGCCAGGCGCCCGGGGGAGAACCGACCATGGCCACATGTTAGGCCTGCGGCAATGAGCGACAAGGCCTTTGAAATTAAAATGACCGGCAACACCCATATCTTCGACAGCTTTGAATGCGCGGTCCAGGCCTTGGCCCCAACGTGCGCGCATTTGCCGGTGCACGATCATCGGCCATGGGGTCTGATGGCTGAGCAGAGCCGTGTTTTGTATAATAACCTAGTATAATTATTCTAAGTGCATTAACCCACCTTCGGGGCGATCCGGGAGCTGCACCGTGATCGCTCCAGAGGATTTAGCAGCTATCGGACAGGCACGTCCGGTCTTGGATCAAGGATAAAGCCATTCCGGTTCGGCATTTGTACCTGCGGCAGCGTCCGTCCGTCGATCACGGCATCTTCCTTGACAATCCCATTCTGGAACAGCAACCAGGCGATCACCGAGTAGACCTCGTCAGAGTTGAGCGAGCCCGGCGCATTAAACGGCATGGCCCGATTGATGAAGTCATACAGCGTCGTCGCGTACGGCCAATAACTGCCCACCGTCTTGACCGGCTTGGCCGTCTTCAGCGTGTTCTGACCGCCCACGAGCTTGTCTTTCGGCCCTTCGGTGCCCGTCGGTCCATGGCACATGGCGCATTTGACTGCAAACACCTGCGCGCCCTGCTTCACTGTGCCCTGTCCCGGTGGGAGACCTTCTCCGGTGGGGGACACATCGATATTCCAGTCCCGGATCTCCTCGTCGGTGGCAGTCCGGCCGAGCCCATACCCCCCGCCTTCTTCACCGGACCAGGCCGACCCGACACACGCAATAGCGATGGCAAGCGTGCCGATGCCGATCAACAGTGACTTACGCATAGATGTGCCGTACCCGTCCATCGCGTTCCACCCTCCAGCTTTGAATGGCGTTGTAGTGAAAGATTGAATTGGTGCCGCGAACCTTTATGAGGTCCTGGCGCGTGGGCTGGACATAGCCCGTCTCGTCCGTGCAACGAGATTGCAAGACCGCCTCCTGGCCATTCCATCGCCAGGGCAACAGAAAGCGCGTGTGGCATTTCGGCAGGATCGGCTCTTGCAGGCGGGCCAGTTGCCAGGTCCGTCCGCCGTCAACACTGACCTCAGCTTTCGTCACGCGCCCGTGGCCGCTCCACGCCAGCCCGCGAATCTCGTGAAAGCCCGGATGGATCTGCTGCCGCCCCGAGGGCGACGTGATCACCGACTTCGCCTCCATCACCAGGCTGAATTGATACGCCTTGCCGTCGGGCATGAGATCGGTGTATTTCGACGTCTCTTCGCGCGTCATAAACGGAGCGCTACCGAGCTTCAACCGTCGGAGCCACTTCACATTGATATTGCCTTCATAGCCGGGCAGCAGGAGACGCAACGGATAGCCCTGCTCCGGCCGCAACGCTTCCCCGTTCTGTCCGTAGCAGATCAAGGCCTCTTTCAGGACTTCATCGGTCAGCGGAACGCTCCGGTCCATGCCTGCGGCGTCGCTTCCCTCTGCCAGCATCCAGGTCGCTTCGCGCCGCACACCGACGGCCTCCAGCAGCGTGGACAGCTTGATACCCGTCCACTCGCTGGTGCTGGTCAGGCCATGCGTGTCCTGCGCCGAGAAGTCCGGCGCGTCCGGAAGCCAGAGGTCGTGGCTGTTCCCGGAACATTCGAGAAATGCGAGCCGTGAGACGGCGGGAAAACGTTCCAATTCATCCAGCGTAAAGATCATCGGTCGGTTGACGAGCCCGTGAATTAACAGCCGATGCCGGGCGGGGTCGATGAGCGGCACTCCGTTGTGGTGCCGTTCGAAGTGCAACGAGGATGGCGTCACGATCCCATGCAGGTCCTGCAGGGGCGTCCAGGAGTTGAAGTTATTCGGCGCATTGGCACCCCAGCCGTGTGGTGCCCCCTGCCCCGCTCCTCCTACCCTTGCGGTTTTGACGAATGGCGAGCGCTCCCCGTAGGGACGCGGTAAGGCTCCGGGAACCCGCATCGGGTCCTCCAGCATCCTGGGCTCTTCCGCATACCCCTTGGGAAGTACCAAGGCGGCCGCTCCCAAGGCTATCCATGACACACTCCGTGCTAAGAACTTACGTCGGCTCCCCAGGGGCAGATTTTTGTCCATAGCAGCCTCCTTCCGTGAGATGTTGGTCTTGGAACCTATCTATCCGTGCGCAGCATTCTAAAAGAGGGCTGGAGAGACCGGCAGTGTCAAACATGACCTAATTATGTCCCTAGCCAGTAGGGTCGCATGTCTCTGCTTGCTCATGTCTTCCCTGATCTGCCCCCGTTAAGAATATGTCTCCTGTTCAATATCCTTTTATCTCACGTGAGAAATATGTCCTGACCATTTCCCAAATGGGCTAAGAGGTTGAGGACATCGTTTTATAGCCGGTTGGGCAACACACTGCTTGCCGGTGTTATCGCAATGGCGTATTGCTCACTGACTTGCTGGGTAATTCCATTGTTCGACATAAACACCTCCGATTCGATCTCTCGACTTTCTCTATATCTCTCCATCTCTATCTTCCCCAACACTATGTGGTCCCTCCAGCTGTTGCTCGTCATCAGTATCACATTGCGGCCTTCCTGAAGACAATGTCCCCGAAATAGGCGGTCGCCTTTTCACCGGTATTATCCGTGTCGGTCATGATGGCGACGCCGGAGACCAGCGGTGGTTCCTCGCCGAACGCCTTTTTGTAGTCTTCGTAGAGATTGCGCTGCTCGTTGATCCATTGATTGAGCAGGGGCGAGCCGCTTTCCACGACAATCATCTTCACCCGGTCCGTAAATGGATTCGGTATGATCGTTCCCTTCGGCGCCTTGCTTTCCCAGATGTAGTTGATGGCGCCGATCGGTGGATACTGTCCATAGATCAACTTGTAAGCCTCGAATTTAGCCTTCTCAAAGAAACCGACCTTGCTGGCGTCGTACTCGAAGGTGATATAGATCCTGGCCGGATAGTCGTCGCCGTCCTTCTTCGTGACGTCGCCATTTTTGAGCACGTTCGTCACCTTCCATTGCCAACTCAAAATCGGATATTCCCTAATGTTCACTTTGATTTCTCGGGTCAAGCCGGAGGCGGAACCCTCGCTCATCGCCTTGACCGAAGTAATTCCCTCCTCCTTGACGATTTTGTAGATGGTATGCCGCTTGATCTTCGGGAAGGTCAGCGGTTTCCAGCCCTCGGGTAAGGTCTCTCCCTCCACCGCCGTCGAAAACTTGCCGACCTCAAGTTCGGCTGGGGACTCGCCCTGGACTGGACTGATCAGCGTGAGCAACACAGGTATCATACTGAGAGGAGCGAAGAATCTCGATAAGGCTAGCATCAAGATCCTTCACTGCGTTGAGGATGATACGCGCTGCAACCAGTTTTTCTCACCGTGTCCACGCGAACCACTTCTTCAGGATGTTCTTCTGGTGCTCGGTGAACTTTCGCTTTGCACCTCATGCCCAGCCGCCGCGAACTTTTTTCCCAATATGTCGCCGACATGGCCCGCTCCCAGGATAGTGATCTTCATCGCAGTGTCCTTTCCTTGAAAGACGCAAGTATGTTCCTCTTGACATCCTATTGCCACTTCCTCTATATTTAACCATATGGTTAAGTCTTCGGCTGCCTTGTCCGCCACATTTTCGGCACTCGCGGATCCGACCCGGCGGGCGATTCTCGACCAGCTCGCGCGCGGCGACTGCTCTGTTACCCAGCTCGCCGCCCCGTTCGATGTGTCGCTGCCTGCCATCTCGAGACACCTCCGGGTCTTGGAGCGCGCAGGGTTGCTCTGGCGAGAAAAGCATGGTCGCGTGCACCGCTGCCGTCTTGCTGCTCGTCGATTAAAAGAGGCGACCGCCTGGATCGCGCGGTATCGGCGTTTCTGGGAAACACGCTTGGATGCCCTGGCGCAATATCTGGATGAACCACAGAAGGAATTATCATGTGCAATACGCCCTCCCACCCGGACACCATACTCCGAATCACCAGGACGTTCCCCGCGCCACATGAGAAAGTCTTCCAGGCGTGGACGGACCCGAAGGCGTTGACGCGCTGGTTCGCACCTTCCGACGAGTACGCGACACCGCTTGTAGAGGTCGACCTGCGAGTGGGCGGGAAGTATCGCATTGAGATGAAGGCCCCTGATGGCGAGGTCCACAAGGTCGGAGGGCTGTATCGCGAGGTGAAGCCGCCGGAGAAATTGGTGTTCACCTGGGCCTGGGAGCCTGGCGCTACGTGCGGGACTCCTGACTATGAGACGCTGGTAACGGTTGAATTTCACGCGCGGGGCAACTCTACAGAGATAGTGCTCACGCATGAAGGCTTCATAGATTCTACTGAACGGGACAAACACAACCTGGGCTGGGCGGGCTGCCTCAATCGGTTGCCAAAAGGATTGTAAGGAGGACATCATGCCATCACCTCGCCTCAGTATCAGCATCATGACGCTCATGACTCTCGCCCTGGTCGCTGCTCCAATTTGGGCCGGTCCCCCAGACATCTCGGGCGTTGAGGCGATGAAATCCTTGGTGGGCGAATGGGCGGGCACGGAATCCCAAGGGGAACCGGTCCGGGTGTCCTATCAGCTCACCTCAGGGGACAGCATTCTGATGGAAACGATCTCACTTTCGGACCACCCCAGTATGGTGACCACCTACTACGTGGACGGCGACCATTTGATGATGACCCACTACTGCTCGCTCAAGAACCAGCCCCGGATGCGCGCAGCGATGCCCGCCGGGCAGGCCAAGCAACTCGTCTTCTCGTTTGTGGATGCGACGAATGTCTCGAGTCCATCACAAGCCCACATGCACCGCGTCGCCTTCACGTTCCAGGACGCCGATCACATGACCCAGGAATGGACCTTGAGCAAGGAGGGGAAGGAACTGCCGACCGTCTTCACACTGGCAAGGCAGAAGTAATGCCCCTTGACAAGCGGCCATCGGTAGTCCTATCGACTCAAAGACGACGTGCAAGTGGTGGTGAGGCCTGCCCCGCGCGGCGTGACAGTGGGAAGCTGTCGGTCGTATTTGCCTGATCGAACAGCGTTGAACCAACTACCTACGGTAATCGGATCAGGAGAAAGGGAGATCCGTCAAATGTTCAGGGAGCACGACCGTCGGCTCAATGAGTGCAAAGAAGACCATGAGTGACTCGAACCATCGCGCGAAGCTGTCGAGCAGCTTTAGGGAGATCCCGCGCAACGTCTGGGCCCTCGGCTTTGTTACAACGCCACATCTCCCGTTTCACCGGTCCGGATGCGCACGACGCCGGAGAGCGTGGACACAAAGATTTTGCCATCGCCCGTGTCGCCCGTCTTGGCCTTCCGCATGATCGTTTCCACCACTTTGTCGGCAAGCTGGTCCGGAACCACGACCTCGATCTTCGTTTTCGGCACGAACTCAATCGTATACTCTGTGCCCCGGTAGGCTTCCTTATGTCCCTTTTGCCGACCGAACCCTCGGACTTCTGACACGGTCATGCCAAGAATGCCGGCGTCATGCAAGGCATCCTTGACGTCCTCGAGTTTGAACGGGTTGATAATGGCCTCGATCATCTTCATGGGCGCCCTCCTCTCTCCTTAACGCTTCAAGAGTGGCATGATTCTCGGCAATGTGTGCTGCGGCGCGGGCGGCGGCACGTACTGAACAGGCGGACGCTGGTGATACGGAAAGGATTGGCTCAGCAGCGCCTGCGGGCCAGGATAATAGTTGTAATAGAACTCTGGAAAATAACGATTGGGATCGTACAGGCGCGGCCGTTCCGGCATACGAAATGTCTCGCATGCACCGGGGTTCTGCTCGCCGGCGGTAATGAAGTCTGCGCCGTTGGCCTGATGACAGCGCCAGACTTCCGCGTGGGCCTGAGGGCCGCACAACAGGGCGACCATCACAGCCAGGACAATGACAATTCCCATCCGAGCCATCCTGCAACCCCACCGGATTTAGTTTAACACGGGCCAGTAGATCCATCACTCTGGCACAACGACCATTCCACCTGCGTGCTACAGTATCTGAGGGAGCGACATGGCGTGGTCAACGGTATGGCAGGACGGACTATGCGGAGGCTCTCCTCCCAACGACGTGGCACGACCACAGGCCGGCTGGTTAGCGTGCTCGTCTTACTTGGCGGCTGCGCATCGGCACCAGAACTACCTGCATCGATCCTACAAGACACGGAACAGGTCTCATACATGCAGCTCGCGCAAGATCCGGCCGCCTATGAAGGCCATCGGATCGTGCTGGGCGGGCGCGTGCTGCGTGCGCAGCGGCTCGCAGATCGGACGGAGATTGAAGTGCTCCAGCTGCCGCTAAACTCCCGGTACGAGCCGAGTCCATCCCCCAGTGCCTCGCAAGGCGATTCCTTGCGTATCAGACCAAAGAGTTTCTCGATCCCGCGACCATCCCGCCAGGGACGCTGGTCACCGTGGTGGGAGAAGGAAAGGGGAGCATCCAAAAGCGGTTGGATGAGGCCGAGTACCGCTATCCCGTGATCGACACCGACTATCTGCAGACATGGCCGGTGATGGCGCCGGGTTATGCCTATTATCCATTCTGGGGCGATCCGTATTATGGCTACTGGCCGTACTATCCCTATTATTATGACGGCTACTACGGCCCCTTTCTGCATCCGTTGTTTCCATTGATCGTGGTTCCGCCCCGGCGGCATCATTTCGGCGCTCCCGGTTCTCCGACGGGACATTTTCGCCGAGGGGGGCATCGGTAAGTGCGATGCGGGTCTGAGTGTTTAGTGGCTCTCGAGCAAGGTATCGCTCTCGGTCCTCAGGCACTGTTTCAGCGCAGTCTTTTAAGCCGTGTACCGCGACCCGCGTTTTCATCTTCATATTCTCGCGCTTCCCTTCTCTTCCAGTCTATTTTTTCATCCTTAGCGCCGGCTGCATAGGGATTGCTGCCGCTCCCCCATGACAGCGAGGATGACGAGGGTTCGAAGATCACAGCCGGCTACTCGAAGGAATATTGAAAGCCCACAGTGACGCGAAAAGCAGGGAACTCCTTGCTGACATCCAGTCCGGCACCGAGTGAAACCACGCTCACCGGTGTCACCATTCACCTGAAGCCCCACTTCCGCTAGGTTCATTGTCCTCGCTTTATCCAACTCTTGCTCTCTGGCGAAGTCTATGACGAGGACGATATCTGCCGGGATGGGGTGGCTATATCCGAGAATAGCCGCGTAGCGGGTCAGTCGCTGAAGCGGACAATCGCGAATCGCTTCTTGCCGACTTTGAGGCGATACTCCTGATGGGCATCTGAAGGAAACGTGCGATCGCCGTCCATCACCTTCTCCCCGTTGACCTCCACACCTCCCTGAGCGACCAACCGCCGCGATTCGGTCTTGCTGGGGGCAAGCCCGGCCCCCACCAACATCCCGATGAGCGTATTGACGGTTCGCGGCAACACTTTTCGTTCTGCAGACGGAGGAAACTCACGCTCGCTAAAACGATGTTGAAATTCCGCGCGGGCCTCGTCCGCCGGCCCCGCCCCGTGATAGCGCGCCACAATTTCGTGTGCGAGCCGTAACTTCGCCTCCATCGGATGGATCTGGGAGATGCTCTCGACATCAGCCGTCGTTAAAAGCTCGTAGTATCGCTGCATCAGATCGTCCGAAATGGACATGATCTTGCCGAACATCTGGCTGGGCGGATCTTCGAGCGCGATGGAATTGCCCAAGCTCTTGCTCATCTTCCGCACGCCGTCCGTGCCCACCAACAGGGGCGTGGTCATCACGACCTGGGCCGGCTGGTCGTACGCGCGCTGAAGATCACGGCCCACCAGGAGATTGAATTTCTGATCGGTGCCGCCGACTTCGACATCCGCTTCGAGGACCACAGAGTCGTATCCCTGAATCAAGGGATACAAAAACTCATGGATGGTGATCGGCTTCTGGTCTTGAAACCGTTTATGGAAATCATCGCGCTCGAGCATGCGGGCGACATTATAGCGCGCGGTGAGGTGCACGAGCTGTTCCGCTGTCATTACATTCATCCACCGGCTATTGAACTCCAGAATTGTGCGGGCGGGATCGAGAATCTTGAAAATCTGGCGCTCATAGGTCCTGGCGTTCTCCAGGACCTCTGCCTTGCTTAGAGCTTTCCGGGTCTCCGACATCCCGGTCGGATCCCCGATCATGCCGGTAAAATCACCGATGAGAAAGATCACCTCATGCCCGAGATCCTGAAAGTGCTTCAGCTTGTGAATAAGCACGGTGTGTCCCAGATGCAGATCAGGCGCGGTCGGATCGAATCCAGCCTTGATCCGTAACGGCCGGCGGGCCTTCATGGCGGCCGCAAGTTTCTCTTCCAGTTCCTTGGTCGAAATGATCTCGACCGTGCCGCGAGCCAGACACTCGAGTTGGCGATCGACTTCAGTCATGGGCCGTTGTTACGAGAGGTCGCACTTGCTCCATCCGCTTCTTGCCAATGCCCTTCACTTTTCGAAGTTCTTCGACGTTTCGGAAGGCGCCATGAGACTTTCTGTACGCCAGAATCCGCTCCGCCAGTTTGTCCCCAATTCCGGGAAGTTCCAGGAGTTCTTCCCGTGCGGCCGTATTGAGATCAATGGGGAATGTCACGGACCGACGAGCGGGCGCTATCACTGGGGATTTGGTCCGGAGCGCAGGCGGAGAGGGGTTCTGTGTGGGGGTCAACACAGGGTCTTTGCGATCCGTCTCGAGCCCAGGATTGTCAGTGGCCGGCAGCTCCGCCTTGGGCCTGTCTGTAGTTTCGGGCCCGACACTTGACTGAGCGACACGTTCAGGCTCCGGAGCCTCAGTTCCGAGAGCCCAGTATAAGACGCCCGCCGTGATCGCAAGCATGAGCAGTTTAATCGCCAACGATTGCAGCACTGTCATGGCATGTTCACCCTACCCGCCGCCTGGCCAGATGGATGGCCATGCCCTCGACGTCTTCGGCCGCCTCCATGATGCCTTCGGGCATGGTTGGATGGGCATGGATCGTTTCGGCGAGCGTTTCTGCCGTCGCGCCCATCTGCATCGCCACCGCCGCTTCGTGCACGATGTCCGCAGCATGCGCGCCGACGAGATGCACGCCGATGATTTTGCGGCTCTTGGCTTCGGTGATGATCTTCATCAACCCCGTGGTTTCGCCGGTCGCATGAGCTTTGCCCAGACCGGCCGGACGGAATTTTCCGATTTTGATTTCCATCCCCTGCTGCCGCGCCTCCTGCTCGGTGAGACCGATACGACCGATTTCCGGAAACGTAAAGATCCCTGCCGGTACGACATCGTACCGCATCTCGGCAGGCTGCCCGAGGATATTGCGCACGGCGACTTTGCCCTGCGTCGAGGCGATATGCGCCAACATCGCCTTGCCCACGACATCGCCGATCGCATAGACGCGCTGATGGTTTGTTTCCATCCGCTCGTTAACGAGGATCTCCCCTCGGCTGCCCAGCACGACGCCCGCATCGTCAAGTCCAAGGTCGGCCGTATTGAACCGCCTGCCGACGGAGACGAGCACTTTTTCGGAGATGATCGGTCCTCCCGATGCGAGGCTGGTCGTGACCTGATCCGGTCCGACCGACACTTTGTCCACACGGATGTCCACCAAAATCGTTACCCCTTGCTTTTTCAACTCGGCCGCGAGCAGGGCCGACACCTCTTCATCTTCGCCGGGAAGGATGCGAGCAAGCATTTCGACAATCGTCACCCTTGTACCCAACGCGCTAAACAATGAGGCAAACTCGCATCCCTCGACGCCGCCGCCCACAATCAGCAGGCTGTCCGGAATCGTCGTAAGATCCAGCACCTCGCGGCTGCTGATGACACGGGTTCCATCGAGGGGAAGATTCGGCAGGTCAGGTGCCGTCGTGCCGGTGCCAAGGATGACGGCATCCGGCGTCAGAAGAACGTCCGACCCATCAGCCTTAACAATCCGCACCTTCTCGGCGCCCGCCAGCATCCCGCGGCCTTCTACAAGCTCGACTTTCCAGGCAGACAGCAGTGAACGAATGCCTTTCACGAGCGTCGCAACGATTTTGTTTTTGCGTGCGACCATACGTGCGAGGTCATAGGAAACGGGGCCGGCTATCGTGATGCCGAATTCGTCCGCCTTCTTGATCTTATTGGCAAGCTCGGCACATGCCAACAAGGCCTTGCTCGGTATGCAGCCCCAGTTCAGGCAGAGGCCGCCGATCGCTGAGCTTTCCACGAGCGTGACGCGGGCGCCGAGTTGGGCGGCACGGATGGCGGCAACATACCCACCGGTTCCGGCACCCACGATGACGATGTGCTTTTGATCGGGCATGTGTCCTCTTCCCTGAGTTAACGCCGGCGACCTGGACATCCGGCTGTGACGCAAAAAGAGCGAGCAGCCACTGACGAAGAATCAGGTGTCGGTGGCCTTCAGAAGAGAAAAGCGTGAAGCGAGCTGTTACTTCGATTCGGCCTTGATAAACGCTTCGTAAGCCTTCGCATCCATCAGGCTGTCCAACTCTTTCGGATCTGCGAGATCGACGACCGCCACCCATCCCTGTCCATAAGGGTCCGTGTTGGCTAATTCCGGTCGCTCGTTCAAGGTCTGGTTCACTTTAGACACCGTTCCCGTGACCGGCGTATAAATCGACGATGTCGCCTTGGTTGATTCCACCTCACCGATCTCCTGACCCGCGGTGATCTTGTCTCCGACTTTGGGAAGTTGAAAGAACACGATGTCTCCCAGGGCTTCCTGAGCGTGGTCACTGATCCCGATAACCGCCGTTCCGCCCTGCACCCGTACCCATTCGTGTTCCTTATGGTAACGCAGATCTTGAGGTATCATTGTGCCTCGTTCGTGATGCCAGCGCCCGCCGCTTCCGTAGCAGCGTAGTCTCGGCTGCGCTGCGTTGTAGCGCCCGCGGCTCTGTAGCAGCACAGTCTCGGCTGTGCTGCGTTTTAATGGACGTGCGATGCTAAATTAGCGTCCATCCTTTGTCAAGCCATCTGCCGTGACTTTATCCTTGTAAATCAAGCCGCTACCGAGCGGAAAGTAAGAGAGTAATGTTTTGGAAACACTCCCGCTTTCCCCTGTGAGCAGCAGGCGTTTTCCATTCATGCTCCCCATCAATGGTTTGACCGTCCCCCCCTGACTCGACGACAGAGAAATGGCGACGTAGTCGATATGGGAGCGCCGGAGATCAAGAAAATCTTCGCTGTACCACGCAAGCGCTGCCCGCGGATTCGTGATGGCCTCCGGATGCACTTCAACAGCGATCTTCAAGGTTGGATACGCAGTGCGTACTGCCCGCACCACGCTGTCGACAGCCTTCAGTTGTTCCCGCTGCTTCCATCCGATCCAGCGCCAAAACTCCGGAGCGAAGCTCAACGCCGGCTGCGCCCTGAGGTGAAGACGGCGAGGATCGACCGGCTGCTCCATGTCCCGCTGGTAGCCGCGGAGCGCGAATGGGCTGAACCCGTCCGGCGCACCGGAAGGTGGGTCGGCCATCAGGAAGACGCCATCAATCCCCGTTGCAGCCAAATCAATCAACAGGCCCAGGAGGTATTCCCGGACTGCCGGGTGCAGCAAATCCAAGTCATCAGCAGGCACCACTTCCCCGGAGGCGGGATCATATCGCCAATCCGACCATCCAAACTGCGGATCGACCCAGTCCATGCGACGGATGGAGAGCGCTGCCCATGCCTGGATCCGCTGGCGGTGAGCGCTTGCTACGATGCCGGCCAGCCGGTCTCGAATCAGCGGCGCCCAATCTGTCTTAAAATAAACCCCCGCTTCCGGTCTGCGGGATCGCGAAGGGGCTTGGCGAGCCACTTCCAGGACGATCGTGTCGGTCTCCGCGTGTTGCAGTCGCAGGAGTTCTCGCTCGTCCACACTGTCGATCCGAGCGACGGGGATGTAGGCTGCGACCGGCCCGACCGCCTGCAATGGCGGCACTCCACGCCGTTCAAGGTCGGGCACTTTGGCGCGGGCTAAGATCGCTTGAGGCGTTTGCGGATACTCGTCCGTCAGCCGCCGATACTCGGTCAGAGCCAAAGCAATGTCGCCATGGGCTTCAAGAGCCTGAGCCAACAGCAAGGTCGCTTCCGGCCGTTCCGGCGCATTGGGATAACTGTCCCCGATACGGCGGAACAGTGTGATCGCCCGATCAAACCGGCCTTGAGTCATCGCCTGGCGGCCCGATTGCATCAGGCCGGCCACGATCTCGCGTGACGGCATCGGGACTTTCGCGACGCGGTCAGGAACCGGCGGGGGAGATGAGACACATGCAGAGAGAGTCGCCGACACAGCGACCAGGAACAGGTTCACCAGGAAACGAGAACAGATGAGGTGAGCGCGAAACGTGAGCCGTATCAGGGTTGTGGCAGCTCCAACGCGTTAAAGAAATACGCGAGTTCGAATTGGGCGGTTTCAGAGGAATCAGATCCATGGACGGCGTTGTGCTCGATATGGGTGCCGAATGCCTTGCGCAGCGAGCCTTCCGCGGCTTTCGCCGGGTCGGTGGCGCCCATGAGGTCGCGATGTCTCTTGATGGCCTGCTCGCCTTCCAGCGCAATGACAACAATCGGCCCGGAAGACATGAAGCTGCACAAGCTGTCGAAGAACGGCCGCTGCTTGTGGACGTAGTAAAAGCCTTCGGCCTGGGCCTTCGTGAGCCGCACAAGCTTCATCGCCACCGGCACCAGCCCGGCCTGCTCGTAACGCTGCAGGATGGCTCCGCTTTGATGCCGCCCGGTGGCATCGGGCTTGATGATGGCAAGCGTCCGTTCGATCATTGCAAGCTATGATACCGCGTCGCGCATCCGGGCAGCAAGTTCGGACGGGGCAAAGATGCCTCTCTCGGTGATAATGCCGGTGATTAACCGAGCCGGCGTCACGTCAAAGGCCGGATTGGCGACGGCCACCCCATCCGGTGCAACCACCGTTTCTCCGCGGATGTGCGTCACCTCGCGCGCATCGCGTTGCTCGATCGGGATGAGCTTCCCGGATTCCATGCTCAGATCGATCGTGGAGCTTGGCGCCGCGACATAAAAAGGAATCCCATGGGCATGCGCCAACACGGCCACGCTGTAGGTGCCGATCTTGTTGGCCACGTCGCCATTGGCTGCGATACGGTCGGCCCCCACGACACAGACGTGTACCCTCCCTTGCTGCATCAGCGAGCCGGCCATGCTATCGGTGATGACAGTGACCGGAATACCGTCTTGCATCAACTCCCAGGCCGTGAGACGCGCACCCTGCAGCACCGGTCGCGTCTCGTCGGCCAGTACCTGAATCTTCTTGCCGGCTTCCCAGGCTGCTCGGACGACGCCGAGCGCCGTCCCGTAGCCGCCGGTCGCCAGCGCACCCGCATTGCAGTGCGTGAGGATCGTGTGCTCCTCGCCGATGATCGAATTTCCATGGCGTCCGATTGCGCGATTCATCGCAATGTCTTCATCCAAAATGGCTTGTGCCTCAACGATCAACTGAGATTTGATCTCGAGGACCGGTTGGTCCCGCAGCGCTTCGAGCCTTCGCGTCATCCGACGAATCGCCCAGAACAGATTCACCGCCGTGGGACGCGTCGCCGCCAGATGCTCCGCGATCTCCAACACGCCCTTGTGAAAGGTCTCATAATCCGTCGCCTTCAGCGTCTGGGCGCCGAGCGCTACGCCCATCGCCGCGGTAATTCCAATGGCAGGAGCGCCACGAACCCACAGTTCTTTGATGGCGATGCCCACGGTCTCGAAATCCCGACAGTCCACGAACTCTACTCTATCCGGCAGGAGGCTTTGATCCAGAATCCGGACCACGCCGTCCTTCCATTCAACCGTCGGAACCATGGCTATCTCCTCATTTGACCCATTTGACCGACAATACATGCACGTCCGCCTCAACGGGGGATACCTTCGCTGGGATCGTGCCGATGTAGACCACCGTGAAGGCGCGGTTCTCCAGTGACTTGAGGCCTTCCAGACACCTTGCCTGCTGAACATCGATGAAAATCTTCGGCGGGTCGCGAAAGTGGACTTCGACGCAGACCTCTGCGGCAGTCCAATCCGGGTCCTCGTTCATCAGGCGCATATCGGCTTGATAGACAGCGGTGCCCAGCGCGCCGTTATAGTTGGGCGTGGCCTTGACGTCATGAATGGTAATCATGTCATATGACGGCGGGTCGATCTTTCGGCCTCCGCCGGCAACCGGCGTCTGCTCAGGTTCGGCCGGGCGCGGCTGAAGTATCCCGGTGCCCGCCTCTTCCCGGCTCTTTGGAACAGGAGTCACAGGCGCCGGAATGAGTTCCGGCAATTTTTCCAGTTTCCGACACTGCCCGCCCAAACTATGGTCTGAGTAAATTTCTCCCCCATCTCCTTTTTTGCACGCCCAGATTTCCGCCTCCGCAAACGGCGCCGGCCCCAAAAGAAAGATGACCAACAAAACCATGATGGATCTCATTTCTCCTTGCGCCCCCCGCCCGGCCGTGCGGCCTTCTTTTGATACTGATTGACGGCTCGGTTGTGTTCTTCGAGGCTCGAAGAGAACTGATGTGAGCCATCATTCTTGGACACGAAATAGAGATAGTGCACAGGCGCGGGATTCAAGGCGGCGACAAGCGACTTGAGGCCCGGATTCGCGATCGGACCGGGAGGCAATCCCGCATGGAGATAGGTATTGTAGGGCGTGACGCGGGCCAACATCGCGCGCGTCCACTTCCCGTCGAAGTCAGGCAGTTCGTAGACTATCGTGGGATCACTCTGCAGAGGCAACTTCTTCTTCAGACGATTATGAAAGACGGCCGAGATGAGAGGCCGCTCATCATCCTGACCGGTCTCCTTTTCAATGATCGATGCAAGGATGACCACCTCGCGCTCGGTCATTGCGAGGTCGGCCGCGCGCGCTTGCAAACCGGCGGGGAAAACCTGCCGGAACCGGCCGACCATGGTCTTCAAAATCTCCTCCGGTTTCGTGTGCCGCGGGAAGTAATAGGTGTCGGGAAACAGATAGCCCTCCAATGTGGGAGCATCGACTCCCAGCGACTGTACGAAATCGGGGTCGGTGACCAGCCGGTTGATCGCCGTCTCATCAGCGAGACCGCGCTCGTTTAGGAGCTTCCCTACCTGATGAGCGGTGAACCCTTCCGGAATCAAGACGCTGTACAAGATGACCTTGCCCTTGACGAGGGCGTCGAGGATTTCTCGTGGGCGCATACGCGTGTGGAAGTCGTATTCGCCTGGCTTGATCCTTCGTTCGGCATCCTGGATCTTGCCGAGGAGCCGAAACCAGAATGGGCTGACGATGAGTCCCTTTTGAGCAAGCAGACCGGCGACAGTTTTGAAGGAAGCGTCGGCGGGGATCTCCACCACGTGGTGAATCTCCACATCCAGCGGCGGGAGATCGAGCCCGCGGTGGCCGTACCAGGCGACCACGCCAATCAGCAGAACTGTTCCTATGAACGCGAGGAAAAGTTTCAACCGTTCGCTTTCCGCTCGACCTCCGAAAAAGCCTGAGCGAGCGCTCTCTCCATCTCATGAATCAGTTTCCCGCCGGCCTGCGCCATCTCGGGCCGTCCCCCGCCCGTGCCACCAATGATAGCGGCTAAAGGTTTAATCAATTCATTGGCCGGAAATCGTCCCGAAAGATCCTTCGTGACGGCAACGAGCAACGAGGCCTTGTCGTCCTTGACGGAACCTAGCACCACGATGCAGGACTTCTCTCTGTCCCGCACAATGTCAGCAAGCGCTCGCAAATCGTTCATCTCCATTCCGTCCATTTGATGATTGTAGACAGAGATCCCCGAAACCTTCCGTATCTCCCCGGCCTCTTTGCCGGCTCCTCCGCTCGCCAACCGGGCTTTGAGTTTTTCCAGTTCCTGATCCTTCTCCTTGAGAGAGGCAACCAGTTTGCGGGCCTTTGCCAGGACATCCGGAGGGTTCGTCTTCAAGAGATCGGCCAATGCCTGGATCTCCGCCTCGCGATGCTTGAGGAGTTCATACGCGCCTTCGCCCGTCTGCGCCTCTATCCGGCGCACGCCGGCCGCCACTCCGGTTTCAGCGACCAGCTTAAAGAGCCCAATCTCCCCTGTCTGTCGGCAATGGGTGCCGCCGCACAGTTCCTTGCTGAATGCGTCGATCTCAACCACCCGCACCTTGTCGCCGTACTTGTCGCCGAAAAAGGCCAGCGCGCCCTCCTGAACCGCTTCAGTAATCCCCATGACCTTCGTACCGATCCGGTCATTGAGCCGTATCCGTTCGTTGACGAGTCCCTCGACTTCCTCAAGTTGTATAGGGCGCACCGGAGAGAAATGAGCGAAGTCGAACCTTAAACGGCTCGGCGCGACCAGCGAGCCGTATTGCTTGACATGCGGGCCGAGGACCTCGCGGAGTGCCGCATGGAGCAAGTGAGTCCCCGTATGATTGCGCGCGGCCGCCAATCGGAGCGACAGATTCAAGCTCGCCTGTACGAGGTCTCCCTGCCGGACTCGTCCCCGCTTCACAATCCCCTGATGGACGAACACTTCCGGAACCGGCTTGATCGTCTGTTTGATCTCGATGGTACCTTCCGGCGCTGTCAGGACGCCTTGATCTCCGGCTTGACCGCCGCCCTCTGCGTAAAATGGCGTCCGATCGAGGACCACTTCCACTTCATCGCCCTCCACGACATCCTTCGCCATCCGTTCCTGCGTGATAATGGCCAGCACAGTCGCCTGCGTGGTGAACTCTTCATAGCCTAAGAACACCGTAGGCGAAGTGAGCCGGCTCACTTCAGTATAGATGGGTTTCGTCTTCGTCGCTTCGAACCCGGCGCTCTTTCTCGCCCGTTCCCGTTGTTCCTGAAGAGCGACTTGAAATCCGGCTTCGTCCAGCGTCAATCCTTGATCTCTAGCGGAATCCGCGGCCAGATCAAGCGGGAATCCATAGGTATCGTACAATTTAAAGAGTGCCTCGCCGGAGATTGACGTCCGTTTCGCGCGCTTGGCGTCCGCCACGATCTCATCAAGGAGTCGAAGACCTTTGTCCAATGTGTCCAGAAAACGCTCCTCTTCCGCATTGGTGACATGAAGGATCGTGCTTTTGGTCCGCTCCAGCTCAGGATAGGCCGCCTTCATTTCCGCAATGACAACATCGGTGAGCTTGTAAAGGAAGGGACCCTCGAGACCGAGCAGCCGCCCGTAGCGTCCAGCGCGGCGCAGAATGCGTCGCAACACGTAGCCCCGGCCCTCATTTGACGGCAGGATCCCGTCCGCGATCATAAACGAGATAGCGCGAAGATGATCGGCAATGACGCGCATCGCCCGATCCTCATCTTCGGAAGTCCCATACGGCCGATGGGCGAGCTCTTCAACCGCCCGAATGATCGGGCGAAAGAGATCCGAATCATAGTTTGTGGTTTTCCCCTGCACGACCGCCGCCAGCCGCTCTAATCCCATGCCGGTATCGATGCTGGGCTTCGGCAGCGGATGCAGTGTCCCCTGCTCGTCACGGTGATACTGCATGAAGACCAGATTCCAGATCTCCATGACCCGGTCCCCGGCGCCATTGGGAACCGCATCGCCCGCGACGCCCGCACCCTGATCGTAGTGGATTTCGGAGCATGGGCCGCACGGGCCGGTTTCCGCCATCTGCCAGAAATTGTCCTTCTCGCCACAGCGCAGGATGCGGGAGGAAGGCACACCCATCTTCTCCCACAAGCCATAGGCTTCGTCATCTTCCTGATAGACCGTGGCCCACAGCCGGTCTTTCGGGAGCTGCAGAACAGCCGTCAGGTATTCCCAACCAAAATGAATCGCCTCTTCCTTAAAATAATCGCCGAAGGAAAAGTTCCCCAGCATCTCAAAGAACGTGTGATGCCGGCCGGTGTACCCGACGTTCTCAAGATCATTGTGCTTGCCCCCCGCTCGAAGGCACTTCTGAGACGAGGCCGCGCGCGCGTATTCGCGCTGCTCTTCGCCTAAAAAGACCCCCTTGAATTGCACCATCCCGGCGTTTGTAAACAACAGAGTGGGATCGGCTTGAGGAATTAAGGATGAACTTGGAACGATGGTGTGCCCGTGCTGGTGGAAGTAATCGAGGAAACCTTGGCGGAGATCATGGCCGGTCGGCATCACGATTGGCCCTGATCGGAGAGGCCCGAAATCAACAGAGGCTCGATCAGATCTTCGGGGAATCCGCGTGTTGCGAGCAAGGCCGCCCGCCGCCGGGCTTCTCGCACCGGATCTTTGAATCTTCTCGGCAACGACCGCAAGAAACGAGCGGCGACCGCCTGTTCGGTGATGCCGTCATAGGCAAGACGGACCGCGCGCTCGGCAACATCGTTCGGAAAGGCCCGCGTCGTTAGGATCTGTAATAGGGCGATGCGCCCCATGAGGCGCCGCCGAAGCCGGCCTTGAGCGATGCGGAGCGCTGCCGCCTCGTCATTGAGATAACCAAGTCGTTCAAGCGTTCGCTGCGTGGCTCGAATGGCCTGCGGTCGATATCCATGGTGGCTTAAAAAGGCCGTCACCTGCTGGGTGCTTCGGTCGCCCCGGGCCAAAAACCGCACAGCCGTCGCGATCGGATCACGCGTCCGCGACACAGGCTTTCCGCTTTTTCCCCTGGAGGCCTGTTGCACGCTGGTCTCATCAGACCCGACTGGCTGGGACGCGTTTCTCATCAGAGCGTTTCTCTACAGCGGGTTTCGCAGGGGTATCGCTTTCGGCCGCCATGCCGGAAGCAACCAGCCTCGGGCGCATTCCGGCCGCCTCATGGATTTTGGTTTCAATTTCTCGGGCAATGGCCGGATGCATCTTCAAAAATTCTTTGGCCGCATCCCGTCCCTGCCCGATCCGCTCGGCGCCGTAACTGAACCATGCGCCGCTCTTGTCGACGATCTTTCGCTCCACGCCGATATCGACCAGCTCTCCGGTCTTGGAAATTCCCTCCGCAAACATGACGTCAAACTCTGCTTGCTTGAACGGCGGCGCCATTTTGTTTTTGACGACCTTCACCCGGACGCGGCTGCCATGAACCTCCTGCCCCTCTTTGATGGATTCGATCCGGCGAATGTCGAGGCGCACGGAGGCGTAAAACTTTAACGCGTGCCCCCCCGTGGTGGTCTCCGGATTACCGAACATGACGCCGATTTTCATCCGGATCTGATTGATGAAAATCACGGAGGTGTGCGAGCGGGAGATCGAGGCCGTCAGCTTACGTAAGGCCTGGGACATCAAGCGCGCCTGCAGGCCCATGTGGGCGTCGCCCATTTCCCCTTCCAGCTCGGCACGGGGAACCAAGGCGGCGACGGAATCGATCACGATGACATCCAGGGCCCCGCTTCGAACGAGTGTCTCGGTGATCTCCAGGGCTTGCTCTCCCGTATCCGGCTGCGACACCAGGAGCTCGGCGCTGTTCACCCCCAACCTCTCTGCGTACGAGAGATCGAGCGCGTGTTCAGCATCGATGAAAGCTGCGGTTCCTCCGGTCTTCTGGGCCTCGGCGATCACGTGCAGAGTCAGCGTCGTTTTCCCCGAAGATTCCGGCCCATAGATTTCAATAACACGGCCCCGTGGCAACCCGCCGATCCCGAGGGCAAGATCGAGACCGAGCGATCCTGTGGGGATCGCAGGCACATCGGCCGGAATCTCCGACGTCCCGAGCTTCATGATTGATCCCTTGCCGAACTGCTTCTCGATCTGCGTAATCGCAAGCTCCATTGCACGTCTTTTTTCGTCGCGCTCGCCCATCAGCTTCTCCTTTATAAAAGGGCTTTCCCCAGAGTTGTTGGATTATACCTGAAGGCCGAACGGCACTTCCACCAAAGAGGTGTAGACCGCGCCCTTCGGGCGAAGTTCGCTCTTGATCAACGCCACCGAATCGGCCCGAAGTTCGCCCAGCATCCGGTCCTGCTCCTTCAGGACCAGCCTGGCGAGAGGCCCCACTGCTCCGCGCTCCCTAATACGGGCGACCGTTAAGTGCGGCGTGAAGGCTCGCTCCTCTCGCGCAAAGCCTATACCCACGAGGCCATCCTCAATGGTCGCCTGAAGACGTTGCAGTGCAGTCGTCGCCTCTGCGTCTCCGCTCAGTCCGACCCACAACACCCGCATGCGTTGCGGCGTCGGAAAGCCTCCCAGCCCCCGCGCCTCGAGCCTAAAGGTCCCAATCGGCGCAGCCGCCGTCCGGAGCAGGCTGGTGATCGCCTCAACCTGGGACTCCTCAATGTCCCCCAGAAATCGCAATGTCAGATGGATCCCTTCCGGATTGACCCAACTGAGCCCCCGCAACTCGGGCGCCTGTCGTTTGAATTCCGCCTGCAGGTCGCTTATGTGACGCTTCAATTCAGCAGAAAGTTGAATCGCAATAAATGTCCGCAGCACTATTTTAAAATTCTCCTCCCCTTTGTAAGGGGAGGCAAGGTGGGGTAGAGCTCTACCTCCCCTCCCCCTCCTTACAAAGGAGGGGCAAACTATTCGACCAGTTTGCCGGAAATGTGCCGCCGGAGCATATCGAGAACCGCTTGCGAAGCCCGCCGGCGGATTCCCTCCCGGTCCCCGCCAAAGATCTGGGAGAGCCACAGGGTCTGCTTTTTGTCGGCAACAGCCCAGAACACCAGCCCCACCGGTTTCTCCTTTGTTCCGCCACTCGGCCCGGCGATGCCGGTGACGGCTAGACCCAAGTCGGTCTGGCCTCGTGCCCGAACGGCCTCCGCCATGGCGGTGACCACCTCTCGACTCACCGCGCCCTTGTCGTTGAGAAGCGTTCCGGAAATTTTCAGCATCTCGACCTTCGACTTATTGCTGTACACCACATACCCACGCTTGAAGTAACTTGAGCTGCCGGGAATCGACGTCAGGCGCTGCGAGACCAGGCCGCCGGTGCAGGATTCGGCCACTGTTACCGTCAGTCGCCGCGCCTTGAGTTGCAGGGCCAGGACTCCTTCCATTGTCTGGCTTCCTACAGCATAGAGAGCATGCCCCATTCGATCTCGAACGGCTCGCTCCACTCGCTTCATCGTTGCCTGCGCGGATTCTAGGTGACGGGCCTTGACGGTGATAGAGACATCCACGCCCTCTTCCCCCGCCTGAAGTCCGAGCACCACATTTGGCTCCGCCCTGTAGAGATCCCTTAGACGGCTATCGACCTCGGACTCCGTCAGCCCAAAGGTCCGAAGACGGCGCCTAATCAGACTCCCATGCGTGGCTCCTCCGGCCAGCGGCTCTAGGCACCCAGCGCCGCCCTCCGAAAACATTCGCCTCATTTCTGAAGGGACCCCGGGCAGGCAC
>Ga0207684_10000436_pt1 | contig 55372 bp, 60 predicted proteins | sample KBSK5501metaG_FD_184342 | JGI IMG/M metagenome (GOLD analysis project Ga0207684, IMG submission 184342) | Corn, switchgrass and miscanthus rhizosphere microbial communities from Kellogg Biological Station, Michigan, USA - KBS K5-50-1 metaG... | ecosystem: Host-associated > Plants > Roots >... | reverse complement strand
GTGACCCCGCCACGGTGTCGATCAAGCCAGGCGGCGTGATCGTCGGAGTCACGGGCGGCGAGTGAACCGACTCGGGCCCCTGCGCCCACCCGTTGAAGGCGCTGACGGTGAACGTATAAGTGATCCCGTCGATGAGCCGGTGGATCACGCTCGAGGTTGCGGCCGGCGAGCCGCTCACCAGCGTCGGCGACTTCGGCGCCGATCCGACGTACGGCTTCACCGCGTACTGCAAGATCGGCAGCCCACCGTCGGCGCTGGGCGCGGACCATTGGGTGTTGGCTGAATTGCGGCCTGCCACGGCGGTGACTGCCGTCGGGGCTGACGGAGCGACATAAGCCTGAATTCGGCGAACGCGACGATTGAACGGATCTGCCACAAAGATGTCGCCGGCGGTATCGGTCGTCACGCGACCGGAGGAATTGAAAAAGGCGGAACGAGCCGGGCCGCCATCGCCGCCATAGCCGCAGGTTGATCCGCCCAGGACGACGGAGCTGCTCGACCCCGGATACAAAAGCGTCTGGCAGCTATCCGTTCCAATGACGCGATCCTGGGGACCGACAGTGACTCCGATGTCGGAGCCGTAGGGGCCGAACTGAGACATGTTGCCGGCGGGGTCCACCTTGAGCAGTGGTCCGGTGTGGCCGATGAAAAGATCTCCGACAGAGTCGAACGCGACGTCAAACGGCCCGTTGATGTAGAACTGCGTGGCCGGTCCGCCGCTGTAGACATTCGAGCAGGACGGCCCGACCTGTCCGCAACCTGCAATGGTCGAGATGGTGCCACCGGGTGTCACCTTGCGGACGCGGTAGTTCCCCAGGTCGCTGATGTAGAGGTTGTCCGCCGCGTCGATTGCAATCCCTTCGGGTTGGAAGAACACCGCCGATGTGGCCGGCCCTCCATCGCCGGAGAACCCGTACACGCCGGGTGTGCCGGCGACGGTCTTGATCTGGCCGCTGGCGTGGTCCACCTCCCGGATGACGCGGTTCCCATCGTCGGAGATGAACAGGTCGCCTGCCGAATCAAAGGCCAGCCCGGACGGCCCGGCCAACTCGGCCGACGTCGCCACGGTTCCATCGGGCGAGTAGCCGGTCTGGCCCGTGCCGGCGACGCTCGTCAGCAGGCCGGACTGGTCGATCTTGAGCACCATGTTCGCCTGGATGTCGGCCACGTAGAGGTTGCCCGATGAGTCGAATCGGACCGAGTTGGGCTGGCACATCATCGCCGCGCTGGCCTGGCCGCCGATGCCGTAGATCTGGCAGTTCACCATTCCGGCGACCGGCGTCATCGTCGTGTGGCTGGCGTTCACCTTCATGACGTGAGGATTGGGGCCGGACGGGTCAGAGATGTAGAGGTTGTCGGCCGCGTCGGCGATCGCGAACCACGGCTGGCCGAGACTGCCGGCGACGCCCAGGCCGGCAACGGTGGTCAGCGTGGTGCCGCTGAGCGACCGCACGCACTGGTCGTACGAGTCCGCGATGAGGAGATTGCCGTGGCTGTCCATTGACAGGCCTGCCGGCAGGAACAGCGTGAGTGCGGTCGCCGACCCGTTGGCGCAGGGCGTCCCAGAGGCCGCGCCGCCGGCCACGGTGTCGATGTTGCCACTTGAGTGATCCACCTTCCTCACCCGGCTGTTGCCGGTGTCGGAAATCCATACGTCTCCGCTGCCGCTGACGAACACGCCCTCTGGGTGACTCAGCTCGGCGGCTGTCGCGGCCGCCCCCTCCCCAGTGAATCCAGCCGTCCCCGTGCCTGCGAACGTGGAGACCTTCCCGCCGGATGTGATTTTCAAGATCTTGTTGTGCGTCGTATCGGTGACGAAGGCGTTGCCAGAGCTGTCGATGCTGACGCCTTCGGGAGCCGTGAGCCCGCTCGCCAACGTGCTGATCACCCCGCCGGGGGTCACCTCGCGGATGCTGTCCGCGGTGGCGATGAAGAGGTTGCCCGCCCCGTCGAGGGCGAGGCCTCGCGGGTGGTTCAGTGAGGCGCTGGTGGCCGGCCCGCCATCACCGGTCGAAGCCGCCTGAAAGTTGCCCGCGTAGACGGTCTCGATGCCGGTGGTCGTGTCCAGGGAGCGGACGACAGAATAGATCCAATCCGCGATCAAGAGGTTCGAGCCGCTCAGGGCCAGTCCCTGCGGATTCTGCGGGATCGACGTCCCGTAGCCGGTCGTGCTGCCGCCGGCAAACGTGGTCACGATTCCTGGCGTGGGAGCGCTGGCCGCAGCCCCGAGCGGCGCGGCCGCCACCACGACGAGCAGCCCGGCGAGGACCGCACCAGCAGAGAGGGCGGCGAACGCCTTGGCCAAGCGATTTCCCTCCCAGATGCCCAAAAAAGCCGCCGTGCTAGAGCTTAATTGTCCCTGAAGGAGTCTTCAACCATTTCGTTCACGGTGTTGACATGACAGTGAACACCGTCAGTCGCACACCCGCTCGGAGCCGGCGACAGGAATCGAACCCGTAACCTGCTGTTTACAAAACAGCTGCTCTGCCAATTGAGCTACGCCGGCGTCTGTCTCCGAAGGTTACCTTTCCACAGCCGGTAGCCGCCGATGAACGCATTTGCATTGGAACCGAGCCTGACGCCCTTCGGCAATGTGCGCAGCAATTTCGCGTTGCCGCCGCCGACGACGACGTCGTCGGCTTCCAGGGCGGCTTGCAATCGCGTCACCACGTCGGTGACGTAGCGGCGCCACTTCTTCTTGCCGAACCGCTTCAATGCCGCCTCCCCCACCCGATCTTCATACGTCTGTCCTTTCTCATATGGAAGGTGCGCCAGCTCCATCGGTTCGAGCACGCCGTCGACGATGAGCGCCGAGCCGAGCCCCGTGCCCAGCCCCAGGAAGAGCATGCGACCGCCTTTGTAACTGCCGAGAGCCTGCATGGCGGCGTCGTTGATGACGCGCACGGGATGGCCGAACGCCTTATGGAAGTCGAACCCGACCCATCCGCCGCCCAGGTTGGCCGGTTCGCTGACCGGCTTGCCGTGCAGCACCGGCCCCGGATAGCCGATCGACACGACTGAGTAGCTCCACCCGGCCGTCCCCTCCCGAACCTTTCGCACCATCTGCTTGGCGGTCATCTTCGGACCGGATGGAATCTCGAGGGGCGTCTTGCGACCCGTGGCCAGCACCTTGACATGCGTGCCGCCGACATCGATCGCGAGGATCTTCGTTCCTGCCGCCATCCTGACCGAACGTTAGCGCACGCCGACTCGACTGCTACTTTGGGGTCGTGAGCATCCGCGTCACCAATGAGGCCGAGTTCACGGCACTCACCGAGCCCTACCGGCGGCAGCTGCACGTCCATTGCTACCGGATGCTGGGCTCTTTCGATGAGGCGGAGGACCTTGTTCAGGAGACGCTGCTGCGCGCATGGAGGGGATGGGCTGGATTCGAGGGTCGCTCGATGGTTCGGACCTGGCTCTACCGCATCGCGACCAACGCTTGCCTCGACTTTCTCGAAAGCAAATCTCACCGGCTCCTATCGCTCGAGAGCCCTCAAGCCGCGGAGCCGAACGCGGTCGACTGGCTCCAGCCCTATCCCGACCGTCTGCTCGACCAAATTGTGTCCGGCGAATCGGAGCCCGACTCGTTGGTCATCGCGAGGGAGACCATCGAGCTCGCGTACCTCGCCGCCATCCAGTATCTGCCTCCCAAACAGCGGGCGACCCTGATCCTTCGCGACGCCCTCGGCTGGTCGGCGAAGGAGACCGCGAACCTGTTCGACGAGACCGTGGCCTCGGTGAACAGCGCTCTGAACCGCGCGCGGTCGTCGATGCGAAAGCGAATGCCCAAGCACAGGCTGGACTGGGAGAGGGCCGCGACCCCGACAACCGCGGAGCGCGAGCTGCTCGAGCGCTACATGGATGCCACCGACCGAGCGGACGTCGGCGCGTTGACGGCCCTCCTGCGCGAAGAAGCACGCCTCACGATGCCGCCGTTCCCGACCTGGTTCCAGGGTCGCGAGGAGATCGGGACCGCCTTCGCACTCGCGATCGACCCCGACTTGCCGACCTATCAGGGCGTGTTCCGCACAGTGGCGACGGCCGCCAACCGGCAGCCCGCTGTCGCGGCCTACGTCCGGCGCCCGGGTGACTCCGCGTATCGGGCGCTCGGCCTCGACGTCTTGCGGCTCGAAGGCGAACTCGTCATCGAGATCACGAGGTTTGTCAGAGCCGACATATTCGCGGCGTTCGGTCTCCCGCCGACCCTCTGAAGACCGATCACTTTATCCGCCTCCTCCGTCTAAGCAGGAAACGCCATCAGCAATGGGAGGTTTCCGATGAAAACAGCACTTTCGTCCGACGGCACCAAGATCGCATTCGATCAGACCGGTGATGGCCCACCGGTCATCCTCGTCGTGGGGGCCTTCAACGATCGATCGACGGGTGCGCCGCTGGCCAAGGCACTTGAATCGGAGTTCACGGTGCTGAACTACGACCGGCGCGGCCGCGGCGCAAGCGGGGATACACAGCCTTACGCGGTCGAGCGCGAGGTCGAGGATCTCGATGCGCTCATACACGAAGCTGGAGGAGCGGCGGGGGTGTTCGGCTATTCATCCGGTGCTTTCCTGGCGCTCGAGGCAGCAGCCCGCGGTCTCAACATCACGAAGCTTGCCCTGTACGACGCACCGTTCATGGTCGGCGATGGTCCACAGCGGCCGCCGAAGGATGGCGCAGCCCAGCTCGCGGAGCTCGTGGCGTCGGGTCGCCGCGGCGAAGCCGTTGAGCTGTTCCAAACCAGGTGGGTCGGAATCCCGGAGCAGGTCGTGGCCGAGATGAGGCACGCGCCGTTCAGGCCGGCGCTCGAGGCCATTGCGCACACCCTGGTCTATGACGCGACGATTCTCGGCGACTTCACGGTGCCGACCGCTCGGCTCAAGAACGTGAAGGCGCCTACCATCGCCGTGTACGGGGGCGCGAACCCACCCTTCATGGGCAACGCGGCGAAGGCGGTGGCGAAAGCCGTGCCCGGAGGTCAGGTGCGGGCTCTGGACGGCCAAACGCACGACATCGTCCCCGCGGTGCTGGCGCCAGTCCTCGTGGAATTCTTCGGCGGCTGAAAAACAACTCCAAAGTCCCCCCTTGACAGGTGAGACCGCCAGGACTATATTCGCCCGTAACCGGTTCCGTAACCGGTTACGGGAACCAGAGGCGCAAGCTGGTCACGCGGTAGATCACCGAGGAGGATCGATGGAAAATCGATATATGAAGCAGATCACGGCCATGGGCCTTTCCGCTCTGGCCCTATGGACCGCGGCGTGCGGTGGAGGGACGACTACGCCCACCAGCGCTGACAAAGGCCCCATCCAGATCTGGACGATGGAGGACAGCACCGCCTTCACCGCCTTGATGCAGGACTTCACGAAGCAGACCGGTATCCCGGTCCAGGTCGAGGCGGTCCCGTGGGGCAACGTCAACGACAAGCTGACCACCGCGGTCGCGTCGGGCAACGGACCCGACCTGATGCAGGTCGGCCTGTCCTTGCTGCCGTCGTTCGAGTCGGCCGGCGCGCTGCTGGACCTCAGCCCATACGTCAAGGACCATCCCGGGCTGCAGAGCTCGAACTACCTCAGCGCCGTTGCCGCGGACAAGATCAATCCATCGGGCAAGGTGCTCTCGGTGCCCTGGGTCAGTGACGTGCGGGTGCTTTTCTACCGCACCGACATCCTCAGCGCCGCCGGGATCTCCGCGCCGCCGTCGACGTGGACCCAGTTCCACGACGATGCGGCCATTCTCGCCCAGCGTGGCAAAGGCAAGTACGGCTACTACATCCCGCAATGGGACAGCGCGCTGCCTGTCGAGTTCACCTGGGAGGCCGGCGGCAACGTGATGCAGAACGGCAAGGTGACCTTTGACACCCCGCAGTTCAAGGCCGCGGCCGATTTCTACATCAGCTTCTACAAGGACAAGCTGGTACCCACCGCCTCGGACTTCGACCAGGCCCAGGGCTTCATCTCGGGTACCGCCCCCATGGTCATCTCCGGCCCGTACCTGGCGTCGGCGATCAAGGGCACCGCGCCCCAGCTGGACGGCAAGTGGAATGTCGCCCTCCTGCCGCGCAACCAGAGGGGCACCTCGCTGTTCGCCGGCTCCAACATGGGTATCTGGTCAAAGTCCAAGCACGTCGAGGCATCGTTGAGGCTGCTCGACTACCTCGCCCAGGCCAACGCGCAGCTCGCCTGGTACAAGGCCGCGAACGAGCTGCCGACGGCCAAGACGGCTCTGGCGGACCCAACCCTGACCAGCGACCCGATGGTGAAGACCTACTCAAACCAGCTGCAGGACGCCCAGCTCCTGCCCCTGGTGCCGAAGTGGGACAAGATCAGCCAGGCCCTGCTCGACTCTCTCAACAGCATCGTCCTCAAGGGGGCCGATGAGACCAGCACGCTCGCCTCTCTGAACGCCACTGTCAGCAGCCTCCAGACCTAGCATTACCGGTTGCCGTGCCGGCGTCGATGTGGGCGCCGGCACGGATGAACCGGAGGCCTTCATGACCGTAACCGCCGCACGAAACGATTTGCGCTCGCGCATGGTTGCGTTTCGGCCGCCCTGGCAGCGAGCCACGCTTGTCCCATACGTCCTTGTCGGCCCAGCGTTGCTGTGCCTCGTGACTTTCAGCGTCCTGTCCATCCTCGTCGCTGTGGTCGTAAGCCTCACCAACCTCGACATCGGTGGCCTTGCGAACTATGGGCAGGTGCGCTTCATCGGGCTGCGCAACTACCAGACCATGTTCGGCGACCCGGCTTTTTGGGAGGCCCTCGGCAACACCGCCTTCTTCGTGATCGTGGGGGTGCCGACTCTCGTCATCGGCTCGCTCATCATCGCGATCGCCCTGAACTTCAGCCGGTCGTGGTTCTTTCGGGCGCTGCGCGCCTTCTACTTCGTCCCCGCGATCACCGCGATCGTCGCCATCTCGTTGATCTGGGGCAATCTCTACAACAGCCAGTTCGGGCTGCTCAACTATTTGCTCTCGCTTATCGGCAGGGATCCCGTCCAGTGGCTAACGGATCCGACGATCGCCAAGTTCTCGGTCGCGCTGGTGGCGATCTGGCGGGGATCGGGGCTCGACATAATCATCTTTCTCGCGGCGCTGCAGGCCATACCGCCCGAGTACTACGAAGCCGCTTCAGTGGACGGAGCGACCGAATGGCAGAAGATCTTCCGGATCACGGTTCCTCTCATGCGCTTCGCGATCTTCTTCGTGACCGTGACCACCCTCATCAACTGGATGCAGTTCTTCGATGAGCCGTATGTGTTGACGCGCGGCGGTCCGGTGCACGCGACGACGTCGATGTCGCTCTACATCTATCAGCAGGGCTTCAGCTACAACGAGTTCGGCTTCGCCTCCGCCGCCTCGATCGTGCTTTTCGCGATTATCGCCGTCGTCACCGGGCTCCAGTTGCGCGCCAGGCTGGGTGGCGATGCCTAGCGGGCATCGGCGATGGTGAGCCGTCGAGCGACCCCCTTCGTGGTCGGAGCGCTGCTCGCCGCCGGCGCGGTGCTGACCGCTTTTCCTTTCTTCTGGATGATCACGACGTCGCTGAAACCTCTCGCGGAGTCGTACACCTACCCACCGAGCGTGATCCCGTCGACGACGACCCTGAACAGCTATCTCAGGCTGTTCAACGACTTCGACTTCGGTCGGTACCTGGTCAACACCATCGTCGTGGTCCTCATCGGGTTTGTCGGCCTGTCCTTCGTGGCCATGGCCGGCTACGCATTCGCCAAGTTTCGGTTTCGCGGCAAGAGCGTCCTGTTCATGTTGGTCCTCTCGACAATGATGGTCCCGATTCAGGTCACCATGATCCCGACGTACCTGATCCTGAACAGCCTGCAGCTGACGAACACCCTCGTCGGCATCGCGCTGCCGACGTTGGTGAGCGCCTTCAACATCTTTCTCTTCCGCCAGTTCATGACCACCATCCCCGATGAGCTTCTGGAGGCAGCGCGCCTTGATGGGGCTGGGGAGCTGCGCATACTCTGGTCGATCGTGCTCCCAATTTCGAAGCCGATCCTTGCGGTGGGCGGGGTGCTGACGTTCATCACCGGGTGGAACAGCTTCATATGGCCGCTGATCATCGCCAACGACCAGCAGAACTACACGCTCTCGGTCGGGATCTCGCTCCTCAACAAGCAGCTGGCGATCAATCCGCCGCTGCAGATGGCCGGAGCATCCCTGATGGTGGTCCCGATCGTCATCGTGTTCGTCATCTTTCAGCGCTACATCGTGCAGGGATTCACGATGTCGGGCCTGAAGTAAGGCTCCAAGAGTTGGAAGGATACCTGCACGTCGAGGCGGGGAAGATCGTCGACGGGCGAGGCCAACCCCTGACTCTGCGCGGTGTCGGGTTGGGCAACTGGCTGCTGCCGGAAGGCTACATGTGGAAATTCGGGAGCCCGGGGCCGCAGTCGCCACGCGAGATCGAAGCGTTCATCCAGGATCTCATCGGTCCCGAGCACGCGTTCGAGTTCTGGCGGCGATTCCGCGACACGTTCATTACCCAGGCTGACATCGAGCGAATCAGCGCTGAAGGCTTCAATCACGTTCGGCTGCCCATCAACTCACGCGTCGTCATTGAAGACGACGGGGAGCTGATCGAGGCCGGCTTCGCTCTCATCGATCGGCTCATCGAATGGTGTCGCCGGCATCAGCTGTGGGTAGTGCTCGACCTGCACGGGGCGCCCGGTGGCCAGACAGGAACCAAGATCGACGACTCATCCAATGGCGCCCCGGAGCTCTTCACCGATGACCGGTATCGAGCGCTCACGGTGAAGCTCTGGCGAGCCATGGCGCGGCGCTACCGCGACGAGACTGCCGTAGCCGCCTACGACCTCCTCAACGAGCCCCTACCCAACGAACATCAGCACACTCACGCCGACCGGCTCCGCGATCTGTATCTCGAGCTGACGTCGGCCATCCGCAAGATCGATCGCAATCATGTGATCACGTACGAAGGCACGCATTGGTCGACGAATTGGGAAATCTTCACTGACGTTTGGGACCCGAACTCGATACTGCAATTTCACAAGTACTGGTCGCAGCCGGATCGCCCAAGCATTCAGACGTATCTCGACGTGGGGCGTGACCTGGGGCTGCCCATTTACATGGGGGAGGGCGGTGAGAATTACGCCGACTGGATCCAGATGGCCTTTCAGCTGTACGAGGACCACGGCATCTCGTGGAACTTCTGGCCGTGGAAGAAGGTCGAGACGCTGACCTCTCCGTGCTCAGTGAATGCTCCGCCGGGCTGGACCGCGATCGTCGACTATGCGGCAAGGACGGGAGCGCGGCCGCCGAGCACGACCGCTTGGCACACACTCGAGGCGCTGGTAAAGGCAACATCCTTCTCCCGATGCACGTATCGATCTGAGGTGATCTCCAGCCTCTTCAAGCGACCGCCGCTGAAGATCCCTGCGGCCGGCTTCGGCTTCCGCGGTGCGGGCGAGTCGTACAGCACGTCGAGCGCGGTCCCCATGCCGGCCTTTCGGAATGACGACCTGGTGACAATCCGCCACGCTGATGGACCCGACCGAACGGAGCTGGACTGGAACCACAACGGCGGCGTTGTACGAGGCATAGCCGATGAGCTCCTCGTGAGTCTTGGCCCCGGCGACTGGGTCGCGTACGACATCGAGGTCCGATCGCCGTCTCGTTATCGGATCGTGGCCGCCGTGCACGGTGGCGGGACGGCCATGGTCTCAGTCGACGGCGCGCCTGTCGAAGGCACGACGGTCCGGCTCACCCCGGGCCATCACGTCGTCCGGGTGACGGGACTCGCGCAGGAAACCCTCGTCAGGTCGGTCGAGATCAGTCCGGAGGACGGCCGGCGGTCGTAAGGCCATAGGAGATGGGGAAGAGGGGCGCGCGGCCATTCCGCGACCTCACGTCATCCATCGTCTCCGGCCAGTCATAAGGGAGGCGCCCAGTGAAGGGCCGCCGTCCGAAAAGCACGTCCGCGATGCCGTGTGCTTCGGTTCCGGGGAGCCATGAGGCAACCAGTGCGTCACAGGAGTTGAGAACCTCACCGATGATCAACGGCCGTCCGGAATAGATCACGAGGACGAGCAGATCGCACTGGCGCCGAACTCGGCGCACCAGCTCGACCTCCTCAGCGGGGAGCGCAAGATCGAATCGATCACCCTCGCCTTCGGAGTAGGGCAGCTCGCTGAGCACCACAATCCCAACGTCTCCACGTTCGCCTCCAAAATCGCCGTCTGGCTGGAAGGCGACCGATGTGCCCGGCGAAACGGTCGCGGAGATGCCTTGAAGCAGAGTGGTGCCGGTCGTGATGGCGCCCCGACCGCCCTGCCATTCGATGGTCCAGCCGCCGCACTGGAGGCCGATGTCGTCGGCGGCCGCGCCGGCGACGAGCAGCCGACGGACATCTGGAGACAAAGGCAGAGCCGCGGCCTCGTTTTTCAGCAGGACCTGCGACTTGACGACCGCCTCTCGTGCCACGGCGCGGTGGGCCGCATTCCCGACCAGCGGGAGCAAAGCGTCGTCTCCGAATGGCTCATCGAAGAGTCCAACCGCAGCTTTGACTTGAAGGATCCGGCGACACGCGTCCTCGATTCGTGAGGCAGGGATGATCCCGGTTTCAATTCCGGCTTCCACAGCGCTGATGAACCGCTCGTACTCGTAGGGGACCATCACCATGTCGAGGCCGGCGTTGATCCCGAGACAGACCGCCTTCTCGAAATTCGAGTCCAGCTGGCTCACGCCCAACCAATCGGAGACGAGGAATCCCTGGAAACCGAGCTCGCCCTTCAGCACATCGGTGAGCAGATATCGGTGCGCGTGCAGCTTCTCACCGTTCCAGCTGCTGTACGAGATCATGATGCTCAGCGCCCCAGCCTCTATGGCTTCTTCATACGGGGGCAGATGCACGCTCCTGAGGGACGCTTCGTCGGCGCGTAAGTCGCCCTGGTCGAGCTGCCAGCGATCTGGCTCCTCACTGTTCCACCAGCCCTGAACCCACTCGTAGCGACGCGTGCTGCCCCACGTCGTACCGCCGTCGCCCATGAAATGCTTCGGCGATGCGAGAACCGGCCGCTGATTTCCGTTCAATCCTCGGATGAACGCCGCACCAAGGGATGAGACAAGCGCCGGATCCTGGCTGAAGCCTTCGAACGTGCGGCCCCATCGGATGTCCTGGGGCACGCTGACCGCGGGAGCGAAAGTCCAGTGAACATTCGTGGCCAGGAGCTCGCTGGCAGTGACTTGGCCGATCCGCTCGACCAGGTCCGCGTCGCGGGCGGCACCCAGGCCGACGTTGTGCGGAAAGATCGTGGCCCCGTGCAGGTTGTTGTGGCCGTGAATCGCATCGACTCCGTAGAGCAATGGAATGCCGAGCCTGCTTTCGAGAGCCTCGCTCTGCACCCGGCGGACCATCTCGGCCCACGCCGACGAATTGTTGGGTGTCGGATTGCCGCCGCCGCCACTCAGCACAGATCCGATGCCGAACTCTCGCACCGCTCCGTCGCGAAGACTGTGCACATCGACCTGAGTCATCTGTCCGATCTTCTCGAGCAGCGTCATGCGCTCGAGGAGTCGCGCCATGTCCGGGGTCACCTGACCGGGTTCGTTCTATCGCTGGATGGAGTGCCACCGCTGGAATCGCGGACCACGAGTGAGGTCGGAAGCTCGATTCGTTTCGCGATTGATTCCCCTCGCACCGCCGCCATGACCATGGACGCGGCTGTGCGCCCCATCTCATACAGCGGCTGCCGGACGGTCGTCAGCGGCGGATGCGTCATCGCCGATGCGGGGATGTCGTCGAAGCCAACCACGGCGACGTCGTCGGGGACGCGCCGGCCCGCATTCCGAAGCGCGCGCATGGCTCCGAATGCCATCACGTCGTTGGCTACGAAGACGGCGTCGAGTCGAGGGTCCGCCGCGAGGAGTTCGGTCATGGCGGACGCACCGCCGGATTCCTTGAAGTCGGAGTCCACCACGAGCTGGGGATCAAATCGCAAGCCCGCGTCCTGAAGCGCGGATTTGTAGCCTTCGAGCCGGTCCCGATTGCAGCCGAAGTCGTGAGGTCCGTTGAGCATGGCGATCCGTTGCCGGCCAATATCGATGAGATGCCGCGTCGCGCTTCGGCCTCCCTCGATGTTGGTCGTCGCGACGGTCGGAAGATCGGGATAATGCCCCCGGTCGTCGACGACCACGATTGGCAATCCGCCTTTTGCCAGCCGCTCGATGTACTCGAGCATTCCGAGCGGGATGACCAGCGCCAGACCGTCCACGGCGCCGGCGGGAACGACCTGAGACATGAATTCGCGCTCGGAGTCTTCTCCGCCCGACGTTGTGTAGAGGATCAACGAGTACCCGGATCGCTCGATCTCTTCGGCCACGCCGCGGAGCACCTCGAGGATCCAGGGCCAGGTCAGGGTGGGGACCAGGAGGCCGAGGCAGTTCGAGCGGCCGTTGCTCAGAGCCCTCGCGCTGGCGCTGGCCACGTATCCCAGCTGCGTGGCCACCTTCAGGACGCGTTTGCGCGTCTCAGGGTCGACATCCTGCTTGCCGTTGAGGGCGCGGGAAACGCTGGCTTTCGACAGGCCGACGCGCCTGGCGATGTCATTGATCGTCGGCCGCTTGTCCGGAGTCCTTGAAGGTTCGCTCATACGTTGCCGGAACCGGTTACGGAACCGGTTCCGGCTATATAGTACCGTCCGTCACTGGCCTGTCAACATGTAGCTGATGGCGAAGCTCCTCTGGCACGTCACGATGTCGCTGGACGGTTTCATCGCGGGACCGGCGAATTCGATGGATTTCATGCTGGGTTTTGGCGAAGAGAACGACGAGGTCAATGAGCTCATCAAGAGGATCGGCGCCGTGCTCTCGGGGCGTGCCACCTATGACGTCGGCGCCGTGCAGGAGCGACCTGAATTCCGCAGGCCTTATGGCGGCGCCTTCAGCGGCCCCGTTTTTGTGTTGACCCACAACCCGCCCAAGGATCCGGCGGTCACCTTTCTGTCAGGCGACATACGCGCCGCGGTGCAGACCGCCGCCGATGCCGCCGGGGACAAGTACGTTGTGATCTTCGGCGCCGATGTCGCCCGGCAATGCATCGAGGCCGGGCTGGTGGACGAGGTGATGATCCACGTTGTGCCGGTGATGCTTGGCGACGGAGTGCGGCTCTTCGACCGGAAGGGAGGCGAGCCCGTTCATCTGGAGCTGGCGGGCGAATCTAGAGCGGGCCAGGTGATGAATCTGCGATTTTCGGTGGTCGGCTAATCCGAACTAATCGACGAGGACGTCGACCAGCCCTGCGTCGATTGGAACCATCATCTGGAGTGGGTCGCGACCGACAACCTGGTTCACAACTCCCACCACGGCCTCGATCTCGGCCCTCATCGCGGCCACGTCTTCCCCTGGTGCTTCGATGGCGATCACCGAGTAGGCGTCCGGCTCACCTTTGCGATGAGCCGTCCAGTGGAAGTGCCAGTCGTCACGGTGCATCCGAAGCAACGTGGCGTATACCGCCCCCCAGGTAGCGTCCTCAGCAGCCGAAATGTCACCGACCGTGGCCCTCATATCCAGCGATGTTACTCGCGGCTAGAGGAGCCCGTCAGTGCTTGCCGGGTGGACTGTCACCTGGATGTCGGTGCCTGCCAACGCATTGCAGATCGGGCACATGTCGATCGCACGATCGAGCGCCGCGTCCAACTCGTCTTGCCCGGGGTCGGGGTCGGAAACGGTCATGTCCAGACGCATGCTCGGGATCCGGTAGCCGCCGGACTCGTGCGGGACGAGGTCCAGCTCACCAGAGGTCTCGATCGTGCCCGGCTCTATCTCCTTCTCCTTGAGGGCCGCCGCGAGCGCCATCGTCAGGCAGCCGGCCTGCGCGGCGAGCAACAGCTCTTCGGGGTTGGTCTCGCTGTCTCCTTTGAATCGACTGTTGTAGGTGAAGGGCGCCACAAGCGCTCCGCTGCCGACCCGAAATGTCCCGCGGCCTTCTCGGGCTGACCCGGTCCAGGTCACCGACGCCGTCCGCCTCAAGGCTGTCACAACCCCACCTCCATCCACGTGCTTCGACCGATTCGATAGTGATTCTGATGGGCAGTCGGGATCAGCGCCACCACGGCTTTCGCGCCGCCTCGGCAGCGGTGCTCACAGCTCCCTCGAGGTCGGTTTCCAGCCGCGCGAGATTCTGCACCCACTCGCCCGCCATCACCACGGCCATCGCGCCGCGCCCCACGCTGGCGTCGGATTGCCAGCGCCGCAAGCACCCCAGCTCGGCTTGCCTCAGCGCTGACGGCGACACGTCCTCACGCCCACCGGTGCCAGGCGAGAGTGTGAGGACGTCGGCCAGACGGCGGTACGCGGCCAGCAGCGTGCCGACCTGATCGTCCACTTCTTGCGCACCGTCCGCACACGTGCCCGCCTGATATCCCATGACGCCAGAGATGACCTCGAGAAGGTCGCCGGCCAGTAGGGCGTGATTGGCCGAAGACAGCAGGAATGTCGCCGTGTCCTGGTCGAACGCACCGCCGCCGCGCTCGGTGAGGAAGGTGTCGAACGCTGCATCGGCCCGATCGCGCGCCCGGACGACGGCCTGACGAGCCGGGTCCATGCCACCGGCCGGCGAGAAGCCCAGCACGCGATCGAAACCATGGTCGAGGTAATCGATCAGGCCTCGATACACTCCCGCCAAAGCGCGGGCCAGCTCTCGCCGCGCCCCGCCCGGCCACAGCAGCACGCCGACCAGCAGGCTGATGAGGGCGCCGATCAGCAGATCCTCGATGCGCACGATCCCCACCTGCCAGCCGGCCGGTGAGATCAGGTTGAAAACGATGATCAGGTTGATGGTGAAGGCCGCCTGGCTGACCATGAAACCGATCGTGGTCGCCGCGTAAGCGGCGCCGAAGACGGCGATCGGAAATGCGGCCCACATGATCGCCGGGTGATTGCCGGCGACCAGCGCGAACAGGCCGCCGATCACGACGCCGATCGCGTTGCCGGCCACGGCGAGGACGACCGTGCGGCCCGTGCCAAGCGCGGTGCTGCGCAGCACTTGGATCGTGCCCAACACCACCCAGAAGGCATGTGAGATGCCGAGCGAGCGGGCGAGGAATACGGCTAGCGCCAGGCCTATCGCGATTCGCAGGCTGTCCTGCAAAACGGTCGACGGTGCTTCGAGGTGCGCGCGGACCGTGCGCAGAATATGCGCCGCCGTATCGACGAGATCGGATTGAGCGCCCGCCGCGATGATTGCGTTGCCTCCGAGAACAAAGGTCACATAGGACACGACGCGAAGCGTGTCGTCGAAGTCCAATCCATCCAGCACCTCCTCGTTGTTGCGGTTCGCCCGCAGCTGCTCGGCCGCCCATCGATCAAGCGCGGCGCGGTGCTCGATTCGCGCGACGTCGATCGCATGAACGTCAGGTGGTCCGCCACCCATCAGCACGTCCGCACTCGCGCGGAGCGCCGCGGTCACCGAGGCGGCGAGTCGGTCAGACTCGGCCAGGCCGGGGCGCACGGCGGGACGATCCTCATGGAATGGCCGCTCGATGGTCTGGACGATGCGGTCGAGCTCGATGAGCAGCTCGGCGAACGCACGTCCCCGCCGAGCCGGGACGTCTGGACGTTTGGCCGTCGTCGCATACGTTCGGCGTGCGTCGTCCACCGCTTTTCGAGCGACCGCTTTGAGACGGGGCAGATCTGGCTCGCTCTGAGCGGACTGCATGCCCTGGACGAGATCGGCGGCGGCCTGCAGAGCGTTCGCAGCGCTGCCGTGCATCTTGACCCGCTCGAATCGAGGCCATAGCGCGATGGCGGCCAGCGTCGACACGAGACCTGCCATGGCCCAGCCGCCGACCCGGGCCGGGATGACGTCCGGTGCTGCCGGGATGGTGACCGCGACCACGAATGAGAGGATCAGCCCGATGCTGGCCGCGGCGATGTAGCCGCCGAAGATGCGGCTGAAGGAGATGACAAACCCGACTACGAGCATCACCAGCGCGGCCAGCCACGGGGAAGAGGAGACGAACGTCCCCAGCGCTACCAACACAGCGCCGGCCAGGGTCGCCGTCAAATAAGCGAGTGCTCGCGGGCGCCGAAAGCCGCCGAAGTCAGAGATCACGAGCAGTGAGAAGCAGCCGAAGATCACGAAGATGAGGTTTTGCGCTTCCCGAAGGATGAGGTCGGTGAACGCGAAGGCGAGCGGGATGACGATGGCGGCGCGGGCCGCGCGCCGGAGGGCTGCAAAGCCCGGGTCGCGGGGCGGTTTAAAGGCGAGCTGCAGCGGCCTGTTAGTGGCCGCGGGGATCCTCTTCCTTGGTGATCGGCTCGGCGAGGCGAGGCCGAACCGGGCTGAGGTGGATGCGAAATGGAATTCCAGGCGCCTTGAAGCCGATGGCCAGGTGCTCGTTGTCGCAGAAGGGCTTGTGCTTCGACTCGCCGCAGCGGCAGAGGGTCGCGCGAGGCAGGGTCTCGACGGTGCCGTCTTCGCGCCGGACCTCAACCATGCCGCTGACAAGCAGCGGCCCGTCGCGTAACGCGGTGATCGTGGTCGCTCCTTGGGGATCCTCCTGCGGGCCGCCGTCGAGGCGCCGGTAAAGCAGCGCGCCGCTTGGGCACCGCTGCACGACGTCGGCAACCTCGTCCGCGCTCGCGGCGTCGGGCAAGACCCAGGGCCGCCGGTTGAGCTGGAAGACCTCACGCTGTCCGCGCAGGCACTCGGCGACATGGACGCAGATGTCGAGGTCGAAACTGACCTCGATGTCTTTCCCGTGATAGACCTTCCTCACTGGCTCAACATAGTCGTGTGAGCAGGTGCGCGTGGGCGGAGAGCTCGCCGGCCATGCGCGAGTACCACGACCGCGAGTGGGGCGTCCCCTCGCACGACGACCGGCATCTCTTCGAGATGCTGACCCTCGAGGGAGCCCAGGCAGGGCTCTCATGGGCGACCATCCTCAACCGCCGAGAGGGATACCGGCGCGCGTTTGCGAACTTCGAGCCGGTGAAGGTGGCGGCGTTCACCGACAAGAAGCTCGAAAAGCTCTTGCAAGATCCCGGCATCATCCGCAACCGGCTCAAGGTCTACAGCACCCGCACGAACGCGCAAGCATCCATCCATGTCAAGTCGGAATTGGGGTCGTTCGCGGACTACGTCTGGAACTGGGTCGATGGAAAGAGAATCGTCAACCATCCGCGAGCGCTCGGCGACCTGCCGGCGAAGACGGAGCTGTCCGACCGCATCAGCAAGGACCTCAAGCGGCGCGGGTTCACTTTCGTGGGGTCGACGATCGTCTATTCGTTTCTGCAGACCGTCGGCGTCGTCGACGACCACTTCGTCAGCTGCGATTTCAAAAGACGCTAGCCTGTCGCCGCGATGATTGAGTCGAAGGACGTCGTTCTCGGGACCCTGGGGTCATCGGCGGCTCTGGCCGGCTTCGACCTCGTGTTCCTGGGCATCGTCATCGCGGCGTATCAGTCGTACGCGGGCAACGCCCCTGCGTCGGTCGTCAGGCCGTACCGAATCGCCGGCATTGGATTGTTCGGGACGTTTGGCATCAGCCTGGTCACCGTCGCGTTGAGCTTGACCTGGCTGGTGCTCGGCGGCCCAAGCTGGCTCTACGTCTTTACGGTCGGTTTTTTCGCTCTCCAGCTGGTCGCGGTTTTCCTCGCGGCAGGTTGGACGACTCGGATGGTCCTGTGGCGCTAACCCAGAAGAAGCTTCAAGACCTCACCGACGCCGGCCTGGTCGGTCTTCTGGCGGATGACCAGGCGCTCTGGCGCGCCAAGGCCAAGCACGCGTATAACGCAACTCGTGCCTTCATCAAAGACATCCGGCCCGACGACGTGGTCAGCTTGTTGATCGCCGAGCTCGAGGTCGCTCCGGAGCTGAGAATATTCCTGGCCAAAAAGAAGCTGACTCAGAAATACTGGTACTCGTGGTTCGCTGAATTGATCATCGATCGTTTCTGGACCGAGCTGACAGGAGGTTAGACGTGGCGAAAGACTCGTCGCAGATGGCAAGGGACTACATCGACGGCGCCCTCAAAGCGCGTGCAAGCCTTGGGCGCTCGGCCAAACCGAGCAAGGCCGCTTATGAGCGCGCGGTTCGGATGGCGAGGCAGGCGATGGACGAGTTGATGTCCCTCGCTCCAAGGTCAAAGAAGAGCACCCACAACTAGGCGGCCCGGCGAACTCCCGGCCCGCGTACGCGCCTGGCGCTCCCGCGATCGGGCGGGATGAACCTCACCTCATCGCCTGCTTTCACCACCTGCCAGCCACCCTCGTGCACGAGGCGGTGGTGGTAGTAGCAGAGAGGAAGCAGGTTGGGCAGGTCACTCGGCCCACCCCGAGCCCAGAACTCGATGTGGTGCGGAGTCGTCCAGTTGATGGGGCGGTCGCAGCCCGGCCCGCAGCAGCCGCGGTAGTGTGCCTTCAGCCCGCGCCGCTGGGCCGGCGAGATGGCTCGCGTCGCCCGGCCGACGTCGACCACCACCGAGTCCGCTTTCAGGACCCGGCTCAAGGTGCCGTCGCAGGCCAGCCGCTGCACCGTCTTGCTCGAGATCGGCGTCCCCGCCTCCAGCTCCGAGGCCGCCGCACCCAGCTCGCCCTTCAAGCCTTCCAGGGTGGTGGTGATGGTGATGTGAGGGCGGACCCCGTTGCGCTTGGGCAGCTTGCCTTCGTCCATGGCCTTGTAGACGATCTCGGTGAAGGCGTCGACGCGGCGCTGCTTGGGCGACCGCTTGTCATCCTGGCCCAGGCGCTTGGCCAGTCCGTCGATGGCGGTCTTGAGGGCGGCGCCACTCTCGGGGTCCAAGACCCCGCTGAGGTGGTACATGCCGTTCATCGGACTGATGTGGAGGAAGCGCTTCTCGTAATCCTCCTCGGTGTCGCGGTCGAAGCCATCGGGATCGACGGCGTAGCGCATGTGATTGCCGATCCAGCTCAGTTCCTCGATCGAGTGCTTGCGGGCAAAGCCGAGCCACTGCTCCTCGTCCAAGCAATCGCTCTTCTCGCCCAGCTTCTCGCGCTGGTGGCAGATCACCGACGCCGACTGGTAGCTGATCTCTCCACTGGAAAGGGCTTCAGCGACCAGGGGCAGCGACTCCAGCTGCTCGCCGACGCAAAGGCGGTCGTGCGCGGCGGGTACTGACATGCCGCAGGCTCGAGCGATCCAGGAGGCGGCCGTGATGTTGCCGTTGACCAGGTGATCGCCACGCAGTTGTACTCGTCGCACCATGGAGGAGAACTCGGCCTCCAGCGCATCCATCAACGCGCGCATCCGCTTGGGATCGTCGTCGCTCGGTTCGACCTCGCGGGCTTGGAACTCGCGCACCGCCGCCTCTAGTTTCGAGAGGGGTGTGCCCCCTTCCCCCTGCATGAAAGCAGTATACCAAACATTTGTTTGGAGTCAATACGTTAACACCAAAACAATCTTGAAAAACCACCGGCCCAATCCGTGACTCCCTCTTCCCAGTCCTTTATATTCGTCTGAAGGATCGACTCGAAGCAGCCGCCCCGGCCGCGGCGATCTGCAGGGCTCCGCTGAGAACCAGCGTCAAAGTCACGCTCACCTGGGCGATCGCACCCGCCACCGCCAGCGACAGCGGCGCCGCCCCAAACGCTCCGACATTCACGAGCGCCATCACCCGACCCAGCATCCCTGGATCCGTCCGGCGCTGAAGCCAGCTCGGGGTAATCACGTTGATGAGGCCCATGCCTGTTCCGATCACGAAGAAAAACGCCGTCGCCAGCACCAGCATCGAAGTGAAGGCAAAGATCGCCGAGACGACGCCGACATAAAAGGGTACGAATATGAACAGCAGGCCGAGGCGTCTCGGCCGTAACGTGCCTCCAGCCAAGGTGCCCAGAAGCGACCCGACCGCACCAGCAGCGAGGACGATTCCGAGCGCGCCCGCACCGCCCAGCCGCTGCCGCGCGATCAAGACAAGTCCGACCTGGAAGGGCCCGGTCAGTGCGAAGTTGAGCACAATCACAATCGCCAGCACGCCGAGCAGCGCACGATCCGCCCAGGCATAGGAGAGGCCGGCTTTGATGCTTCCGAGCAGGTCTTGCCTCTCGACGGAGACGGAAGGCGGGATCGGCAGTTGGAGAACCGCCACAGCGCACAGAAAGAAGCACGCCCCATCGATAGCGAAAGAGGGCGCCGGCCCGAAACGAGCGACGACCAGGCCGGCGGCCGCAGGGCCGATCACGCGCGCTGCTTGGACCCCCATGTTGAGCACGGCGTTCCCTGACTCGAGCAGGTCGCCGGGCACGAGCCGCGGCAGTAGGGTCCCCTGGCCGGGAATGAAGAACGCCCCCAGCGTGCCGAACATCACCGAGTAGACGTAGAGATGCCACAGCTGGACATGCCCGGCGGCAACATCAGTCGCAATCGCTGCCATAAGAGCTGTGCGCGACAGCGCAGACACGCTCATGAGGCGGCGCGCTGAAAGGCGGTCAGTGAGCGCTCCGCCCACCAATAGCAGAGCTGCCCGCGGGATTCCCTGGGCCATCAGGACCGTGCCGAGGATCAAGGCCGACCCGCTGAGCTCCAGCGTCAGCCAGCTGATGGCGATGTAGCTGAAGAAATCTCCGCCCACCGATAGGGCCAGCGCCAGCCAGAGCCAGCGGAAGCCGCCGATGCGGGCCGGCTCCAGCAGCCGCCTCACCGCGCCAACGGCCGGCGCGTCCACTAGAGCTCCGCGCGAACCTTTGCCGCCGCCTGGGCCAGCGCCGACAGCTTGCCGAACGCTTTCTCTCGCGGCAGGTATTTCATTCCGCAATCCGGGGCAAGGATCAGCCGCTCCGGGTCCACAAATCGCAGCGCATTGCGGATCCGCTCGGCCACGAGATCCACATCCTCGACCCGGCTCTCGTCGGCCAGGTCGATCACGCCGACGATGAGCGTCTTGCCGCGCAAGCTCTTCAGCACGGACAGATCGACCTTCTGCTGGGCCGACTCCATCGATATCTGACGCACGTCGACGTCGGCCAGCGGCTCGAGGAACGGATAGCCGTTCGGGCGCGAATGCACGATGTGCGCATAGCCGAAGCACGTGTGCAAGGCCGTGGTCCCCGTGATGCCGCGCAGCGCTCTGTTGATCGCCTTGATCGCGAAGCGCTTCGCCTTCTCAGCCCGCGCCTGCAGGTACGGCTCGTCGAGCTGGACCACGTCAGCGCCGGCAGCGAACAGGTCGCGCACCTCCTCGTTCACGGCTTCCGCGAGCGCCATCGCCAACGTTTCCTCATCGTGGTAGTAGTCGTCCTGCGCCTGCTGCGACATCGTGAAGGGACCCGGCAGCGTCGCCTTGATCGGTCGCGTGGTGTTTGCTCGTAAGAACTCCACGTCGCGGACCTCGACCGGTCGCGTGCGCCGGATCGGCCCCGTCACGCGCGGCACCGGGTTGGGGTGGCCGGTCCTGTCCAGCGCGGTGCCCGGGTTGTCGAGGTCCATCCCGTCCAAAGCCGTGGCGAACCGATTGGAATAGCTCTCGCGCCGAATCTCGCCGTCGGTGATGATGTCGATACCGGCGCGCTCCATGTCGCGGATCGCGACCACTGTCGCGTCGTCCTGCGCCTGCTCGAGATGCTCGGGTGTCACCTGCCAGATCTCGAGCGCGCGGGTGCGGGGCGGCAAACGGCTGCCCAGCATCGCGCGGTCGACGAGCCAGTCGGGTTGGGGATAGCTGCCGACGACGGTCGTCAACAGGACATCCTGCATCGTGCCAACCTTAGTGGAGCCCATGAAGACACTGCGGCTGAAGACCGTCGACGCGTATGTGGCATTCGATTTCGAATGCCCGACAAGCGCCGGCGGGACTCGTCTCGCCCCAGATGTGACAGAGCGCGAGAGCCAACTCCTGGCGCGCGCCATGACGTACAAGTTCGCCGTCCTGGGCGTGAACTTCGGCGGCGCCAAGGGCGCGATCCGCGCGGTTCCGGCCGATCGAGATGACGCGGTTCGGCGCTACGTGGCCGAGATCCGGCCGCTGGTCGAGTCCGCCAAGTTCCTGACCGCGACCGACCTCGGCACAGTGCCGGACGACTTCCGCTCGCTCCCCGGCACCGACCAGGCGGACCTCATGCACACGGACTACATGGGCATGCCGCTCGACGCATACCTCACCGGACTCGGCGTCGCGACCGCGGCCGAGACCGTGCTTGGCGGCCTCGAAGGGCGCACGGTGGCCATCGAAGGTTTCGGCAAGGTCGGCGGCGCCACCGCCGTGGAGATGGCAAAGCGCGGCGCCCGGCTCGTCGCTTTTTCGACCATCCACGGCAGCGTCCGGCGCCCGGTCGGTTTCAGTGTCGACGAGCTGCTGGACCTGCGCGCCCGGTATGGTGACCGCCTCGTCCACCACCTCAGTGCCGTGGTTGGGCCCGCCGCCGACCTGTTCGACGTCGACGCCGACATAATCGTCCCCGGCGCTCGCATCGGCGTCATTAATGAGGCGCGGGCGCGGGCGCTGAGTGCGAAGGTCGTGGCGCCGGGAGCGAACGTGCCCTATACGGGCGGCGCGCTCGAGGTGCTCAGAAAGCGCGGCATCCCGGCCCTCGCCGACTTCGTCACCAACTCGGGGGCCACGATCGGGTACATCACGGACGGCCTCCAGACCGCGGCTGAAGCTATCGACGCTGTCGAGAAACGAGTGCGCGAGCTGACCCGCGCGAGCCTCGAAGACCCCCAGGGCCCGCTGGCGGGAGCCCGGCGGGTCGCCGAGGCGCACCTGCGGACATGGCTCGATCCCGCCCAGATGCCAAACGGACCGGCGGTGGCGTGACACGAGACCCGATCTGGGACCGGGAGGTCGAGACCGAGAATCACACGCTGGCCTTCGCCCGTGCGTCGGCCGCGTGGGAAAAGCAGCTCCGCCATCTCATGGAGCACTCTCGCTTTTATCAGCGCAAGTTCCGCGAAGCAGGCATCAGTCAGCCAAACCTGCCGCTGAGGGAGATCGGCAGTCTTCCGTTCAGCACGAAGGACGAGCTGAAAGGTGCGATCGATGAGCAGCCTCCGTTTGGGAGCAACCTCTGCGTGGCGCCTGAGCAGGTGAAGCGCGTCTACCAGACGAGCGGCACGACCGGCGCGCCAAGCGTCCTGGCGCTCACACGCACGGACATGGAGACCTGGACGACCGTCGGCACACGGTCATATTTCGCCACCGGCATCCACGACGACAGCAGCGTCCTCACCACCTTCGGCGCGGGTCCGTTCGTGGCAGGGCACACGCATTTCGTGCTTTCGCGCATCGGGTGCAGGTCGGTGCCGGTCGCGCCCGGCGACACCGACCGCGTCATGTTCGGCCTCAAGGCGAGCCTAGCGGATACCCTCTTATCCACGCCATCGTTCGCGCAGTACCTCGCGAACAAGCCGGAGATGTCGGGCGCGCGAATGGAGCTCAACCACATCGTCACCGGCGGCGAGCCTGGCGGTGGCATCCCCGCCATCCGGGACCACATCCAGCAGGCACTCGGCGTCACGGTCACCGAGGTGATGGGCATCGGCGACATAGCGCCCTCGCTGTTTGGAGAGTGCCCGCAGCAGCAGGGTATGCACTTCTGCGGCGGCGGCCACGTGTGGGCCGAGCTCGTCGACCCCGACTCTCGCGAGCCGATGACGATCGAGGCCGGCGCGGTCGGCGAGCTCGTCTACACGCACCTGACACGCGAGGCGATGCCCGTGGTTCGATTTCTTGGCGGCGACATCGTCAGAATCGAGGGTTCTCCCTGCGATTGCGGCCGGGCCACGTTCCGCATGCGCGTCATCGGTAGGCGCGACGACATGTTCATCGTGCGCGGCGTCAACGTGTACCCGTCAGCGATCCTCGCCGTGGTGGGTAGGTTTCGGCCGCGCGTCACCGGCCGCGCGCGGGTCGTCCGTAAGACGGCCGATGTGAGCGTCACGCCGCCGGTTCCGGTCGAGGTCGAGGTGGCCGACGGGCACGCCGAAGACGCAAAGCTGCGGGGGGAGATCGAGGACGCGATTCACTCCACCCTGATCTTTCGCGCCAGGGTCGACCTCATTCCCGAGCACGCGTTTGGTGAGAGCGGGTACAAGACGAGGCTCACCGTGAACAGACCTTGAGCAAGCAGCGCAAGAAGCTGAAATCGGACCTCGGCTGGAGCACGACCGATCGCATCGTCGTGCGGGGTCACGACCTGGTCGAGCTCATCGGCAATACATCGCTCGGCGACTTCGCCTTCCTCGAGCTGAAGGGCCGGCTGCCAACCCCTGAGGAATCAGCCGTGTTCAACGCGATCGCGATCACCCTCGTCGAGCACGGCCTCACCCCTAGCGCCATCGCAGCCCGACTCACGTACTTCGGCGCGCCGGAGTCCTTGCAGGGCGCGGTGGCGGCGGGCCTGCTGGGAATGGGCTCGCGTTTCGGCGGCTCGATCGAAGAAGCGGCGCGAACGCTGCAGGAATCACTCGCCTCGGCAGCGTCAGGAGCGAATTTGCGCGACGTCGCGCGAGGAATCGTCGCCGCATATCAGAAGACGAAGCAGCCTATCGCCGGGCTCGGGCATCCAATCCACAAGCCGGCCGATCCGCGCACCGCGCGCCTGTTCGCGATCGCGGCCGACAACGGCCTCTCCGGACGTCACGTCGAGCTCATCCAGCTCATCTCCGAAGAGGCGAGCCGGGCCTACGGCCGCGATCTCCCTGTGAACGCGACCGGCGCCATCGGCGCCATCCTGGGAGAGCTCGACATCCCCTGGCAGGTGGGGCGGGGACTGGCGGTGATCGCACGCGCGATCGGCCTGGTTGCGCACATCCACGAGGAGCTCGCGGAGCCCCTCGCCGGCGAGATCTGGAGCCGGGTGGACGAGGAGGCGTCGGAGCACAACCTGGCCTCCCCACCCGTGGGGAGGTCCGAGCGCGCCGCACAGCGGCGCCCTCGGGGAGGGGGGCTAACATAACTCTTGCCGTGCCTGCCAACGTGCCCGGGATCCACCACGTCACGTGCATCACCGGTGACGTCCAGAAGAACGTCGATTTCTACGTCGGCGTACTCGGGCTCAGGTTCATAAAGAAGACCGTCAACTTCGACGTCCCCGACACCTACCACCTGTACTTCGGCGACTACCTCGGCACGCCCGGCAGCGCCATGACATTCTTCGGCTGGCCGCACCTCCCGTGGCGGCCGGCGGGGAGCGGGCAGGTGACCGTGGTCTCGTTCGCGATCCCGGGCCGGTCGCTGGAGTTCTGGTCTGGGCGTCTACGCGAGCTGGGCGTGGAGTTCGCGCGCGCATCGCGCTTCGGAATCGACACGCTGGTGCTCAAGGACTTCGACGGCATCCAGATCGAGCTCGCCGGCGAGGCGTCGGACGAGCGCTGGAAGCCCTGGCCGGACGGGCCGGTCGATCCTCACCATGCGATTCGCAGCTTTCACTCGGTCACGCTGACCGAGGAGTCGGACGAGGCCACCGTCCATTTCCTCACCGACACCATGGGCTTCCGCAAGGTCGCCAGTGAAGGCAATCGCACCCGCTTCGAAACCGGAGCGGGAGGTCCGAGCTCCGTGGTCGACGTGCTCGACGCGCCGGAGGCGCCTGTCGGCGAGGAGGCGGTCGGGACCGTCCACCACGTCGCCTGGCGCGCCGCCAACGACGCCCACGAGCTCGATTGGCGTGAGGTCCTCGTCAAGTCAGGCAGGAATGTGACGCCGGTGATCGAGCGCAAATATTTCCGGTCGATCTATTTCCGCGAGCCTGGCGGCGTCCTGTTCGAGATCGCGACCGACCAGCCTGGGTTCACCGTCGACGAGCCCGCCGACGCGCTCGGTACCTCGCTGCAGCTGCCGCCCCAATATGAAGGGCGGCGCGAAAACCTCAAGTTCAACCTGCCGCCCATCGTCGTACCGACCACCGCGGCGCGAGGCGCAGGACACTGACGGCGTATGGGGTGGTCTGGAATTTGATGTCTGGAGGGGAATGAGCTGATGAGCACTGCGGTGATCGCTCCGGTCAACCCGATGTCGGCGGAAGGCAAGGACACGGTGATGAGCGTGATGCGCCGCGACCGCGCCAACTTCACGCGACTCGTATCGGACCCCAAGAACTGGAACGTGATGACGCGCTGCACCGGGTGGGAGACGCGAGACCTGGTCGGTCACATGATCGACGTCATGGAGGGTTACTTCAAGAACTGGGACGCGGCCAAGGCGGGCAAAGAGGGCACGGCCCTCGGCCTGCCGGTGATGGGCGAGACGCTCAACGACCATGCGCTCGACTTCCGCAAGCTGCCGCGCGAGGAGGCGCTCGCGCGCTTCAAGAAGGATGCGGAGAAGCTCGACGGAATCCTCGAGGCCCTGACTCCTGACGAGTGGACCGGCTTCATGGTTTACCACCCGTTCGCCGGCCCGGTGCCGGCCGGCTTCTACGGCACCTTCCAGATCATGGATTACGGCGTGCACCCATACGACATCGAGTACGGACTTGGGAACAAGCTCGCGACCATCGACGAGGCGACGGCCGGGCTCATCCTGCCTTACTCCTTCATTTTCTGGATGTACACGGTCGACCAGAAGGTGGCGGCTGGCGTGGACGCTCAGTACGGGATCGAGACGGACGGTCCGTGGGGCGGCAAGTGGCGCGCCACGATCAAGGACGGCAAGTGGTCAAACGAAGCGGAGAAGGGCAACTTCGAGGGGTGCGATGCGCTGTTCCACTTCGACAGCGCGGCAGACCATGTGTTGACGTTCTTCGGCCGGTTCCCGGGGGGCTCGGCGTCCGGCGACCCCGAGGTGATTCACAAGGTGCGTCACCTCTTCTTCTCCTTCTGATACGAAGCACGCTGTGGGCATCGACCTCCCCGCGTGGTGGGGAGGTCGGGCTCACGGTCCACGAGGTCAGTGACGCTCCAGACGTCGCCGCGGTCATGCAGCTTGACGTGGGCCTCGTCGAGAGCCGCTTCGCCAGGGGCTGCCGCTGTTTCTTCAGCCGGCACGACGATGAGGTGGTGGCGTTTGGGTGGCTGGCTACTGGCGCCGAATGGATCGGCGAGCTCGAGCTGGAGATCCGTCCGGGGCCCGCCGAGGGCTACATCTGGAACTGCGCCACCCACCCGGCGCATCGGCGCAAAGGATTCTTTCGCTCCCTGGTGGCCGGCATCGCGGCGCAAGCGGAGAGCGAGGGATTGAAGCGGTTGTGGATCGGCACTCTCGACATCCCGGCAGCCAAAGGTGTCGCGGACGTCGGCTTTGTACCGGCGATGCGCTTCACCTCGGTGTGGATGTATGGGGTCCGCTGGCTGCGCGCCAGGCCGGCCGACTCAGTGGATCCAGCCCTGCTGGTTTCAGCGCGCCAGGCCCTTGCGATCGCAGGCGTACCGCTTCGGCTCGGATCCTCGATGAAGCGAGCCGAACACCGCGTGCACTAGATATCCTGGGCTCGATGGTAGACAAGTTCGTCGGCTGGCGCGGCGACTTCCAAGGCTTCTTTCTCGGCCTTCGCGCTGACAACTCGAAGAAATATTTCGAGGCGAATCGCCGCAAGTACGAAGACGAGGTCAAGGGCCCGATGGTCGCGCTGCTTGCCGACCTGGAGGCGGAATTCGGGCCGGCTCATCTCTCGCGTCCCAATCGCGACATACGTTTTTCCGCCGACAAGTCGCCCTACAAGCTGAACATCTATGCCGACTGCCGCAAGGGAGGCTACGTGGCCCTGGACTCAGAGAGCCTGGTCGCCGCCGGTGGGAGATACATCATGGACGCGCCTCAGCTGGCGCGCCTCCGAGAGGCGATCGCCGCAGACAGGTCAGGCAAGGAGCTCGTGAAGATCGTCGCCGCTCTGCGTGACAAGGGCTACGACATCGAAGGCCAGGAGCTCAAGCGCGTGCCACCTCCTTATCCGCAAGACCACCCGCGTGGCGATCTGCTGCGTCACAAGCGGCTTATTTACTGGAAGCGATGGCCCATTCAGGCGTGGATCGCTACTCCAAAGACTCGTGACCGCGTGGCGGACGTCTGGCGGGACGGCGCCGGGCTGAACACCTGGATGGCCAGGCACGTGGACGGCTAGAGGGCGGCGAGGTAGATCTCGAGCAGTTCCTTGGCCGGGTAGCGGCCTCCGAGATCCTCCGCGGCGCGCCTCAGCTCGGGCTCTCCGATGTCGTACTCGGCAATGTGTTGTGGCAGGCCGAGCGATTCGATGAGCTGGGCGACGTCGCCGGCGGCGTCCTTGCCCGCGCCGGTAGGTTCGGCGAGCTTGGCTACGCGTTCCGGTTTCGACCGTGCGACGTAGCGCATGACGTGCGGCATGAGAAGGCATGAGGTCACACCGTGCGGAATGCCATGCCGGGCGCCGATCTGCTTGCCCATGACGTGGCTGAGCCCATTCGCCGACGCTGTAGGCAACGTGAATGAGAACCACGCAGCGAGCTGATTCTCGGTTCGTACGCCCACGTCATCAGGTGCGGCCTTGGCGCGCGGCAGCGAATCGAACAGGCGGCGAACAGCCTCCAGGCTCATCACATCCGAAAACGGATGTGAGCCATCGGCGAGAAATCCCTCCACAGCGTGATCGAGCGCCCTGATGCCGGTCGAAAGCCACAACGACATCGGCGTGGCGAGGGTCAGCTCGGCGTCGTAGATCACGGAGTCGAGCAGCAGCCGAACGTCCCGGGCGCCCGCTTTGTCACCGGCCGCGTCCGTGTAGCCGGCGCTGCCCGCAAGCTCGGCCGTCGAGAGCGTCGTCGGGATGGCGATGTGGGGAAGCCCGCGGTACGCAAGGCCGTGCCGATCGGCCAGCTTGACCGCGACCATCTTGCCGGTGTCGATGGCGCTCCCACCTCCGAAGCTGACGATCCCGTCAACGCCGACGTCGGTCGTGTGAGCGACGGCGGCCTCGATCTCGGACATTGGTGCGTGCTGGGCGACGACCTCCGTCGTCAGCGCTTGGACGCTGTCCATGGATTCGCGGACGCGGCTCAGCAGTGTGCCTTCGGCGACGAGCGACCTTGTGGTGATGATGGCGACGCGGGTGACCTGCAGCCGGCTCAGCTCCGGCGCCAGCTGGGCAAGCGACCCTGCCCCCCAGTGAATCGCGCGCGGGTTCGCGTAGTTGAATGTCCCGTTCTGAGGCGCCACGTCAGGCAATACGTTACTTTCGAGGCGACCCGTATGGCTGGACCGCATCAAGGGCAACCCGTCGTGCAGGAAGGAGAACCGCTGGAAACCGCTCGCGCGGCGATGATCTTGGCGCATGGTCGAGGCGCCAGCGCGCTCGACATCATGACCATCGCCGCCGAGGTGATGTTCCCCGGCGTCGCTTACCTCGCGCCTCAGGCCGCCGGTTCGGTGTGGTACCCGAATCCGTTCACCGCGCCGTTCGAGGCCAACGAGCCGTATCTCAGCTCGGCGCTCGAAGTCATCGCCTCATTGCTGTCGCGGGTCCAGGCGACTGTCCCGACCGAGCGCATCGTGCTGCTGGGCTTCTCTCAGGGCGGCTGCTTGATGCTCGAGTTTGCCGCGCGCAACGCGCAGCGCTATGGCGGCGTGGTCGGTCTCAGCGCCGGATTGATCGGTCCTGACAACGCGCCGCGCGATTACCCCGGGGACTTTCAGCGGACGCCGGTGTTTCTCGGCTGCAGCGACGTCGATCCCTACATCCGGAAGGAGCGCGTCAGCATGAGTGCAGAGGTTTTCCAGCACATGGGCGCCGACGTCACGGCGCGCTTGTATCCCGGGATGGGCCACACCGTTAGCGCCGACGAGATCGAAATGGTCCGGTCGATCGTCAAGGCTGCTTTCACCTCCCCACCGCGTGGGGAGGTCGACGCGTAGCGTCGGGTGGGGCGAATCATTTTGTAGCCCGCCGCACGGGCAGTTTGCTCGCCGCCGCTCGAAGGGCATCGAGATCCTGGTGAGACAGCGCCAGCAGGTCGCGTGGCGGAGTGTATTGCGATGTCAGGAGCTCCTTGCGAATCCTCTTGCCTTTCGCGGTCAGCACGACGTCTTTGACGCGGCGGTCGCCGTCCTTCGCGATGCGCTTGGCCAGGCCCCGCCGCTCCAGCCTGTCGACGAGCCACGTGGCGTTGGATGGGTCGTTGGACCACGCATCGGCCAGGGATCGCATGGACCGGCCGGCGTCGGGGTCGAGACTGGTGAGCGCACGGCTCTCGGCCGGCGTCAGGCCCAGGCGCTCCAGCACTTTCACCCGTTCGGGAGCGGTGGCCACGATGTAGTCGAAGATATGCCGCCACGCTGCCGCCGCGGCAGCCTTCTTGGCGGAGGAATATCGAGGCATTACTTGAGATTATCGTATAATTGAGGCAGTTCAAGTAAACGGGCAAAGTGAGCGGGTAAGGGGAGGCTTCGATGACTAGATTCACCAACGCGGTTCACATGACGTTGCGGATCTCTGGCGTACTTCTCATATTGCTGGGCCTCGCGATCTGGACAGGTCGGGCGGACGCGATCATCCCTGTGCACGAGTTCTTCGGCTTTGTGCTCGTCCTCTCGCTATGGACGCTGGCCTTCTTCGCGGCACGGGCCGGCGTCCAGAGGGGCGTTGTGGTGGCGGGATTCGCGTGGGGCCTCATAGCGCCGATACTCGGCCTGACTCAGGCAAACCTGCTGACCAACGACTGGCATTGGGTCGTTCAGATCCTGCACCTGCTCGTCGGCCTCGCCGCCATCGGTACGGGTGAAGGGCTTGCGTTGCGCATGCGGCACCTGGGCGCTTCCCAGGTAAAAACCGCTTGAGCGATCGCACGGGGCCGTTCTCGGCATGAAGTACGAGATTCCGGCCAGGCTCGCCGGCGGCGCCGGGATCTAGGAATAGGGGCTGACACGGCCGCCTTCTAATCTCCCGATGGATTACGGAAGAGCGGTCCAGTTCGGCTACTTCATCATCCCCGACGCCGCCCAGCCGACGCGGGCTCTCGAGCAGGCGATAAGCGCCGATGAGGCCGGCATCGACTTGATCGGGATCCAGGACCATCCCTACCAGCACCGATTCCACGACACGTGGACCTTGCTCAGCGCGATCGCCGCGCGCACGAGTCGCGTGACCGTGTTCCCGGACGTCGCCAACCTTCCACTGCGTCCGCCGGCGATGCTCGCCAAGGCGGCAGCCTCGCTCGACCTTCTATCAGGCGGAAGAGTTGAGCTCGGCCTCGGAGCGGGCGGCTTCTGGCCGGCGATCAAGGCGATGGGAGGGCCGATCCGCACGGCCGGCGAATCCGTGAGCGCCCTGGAGGAGGCCATCGAGGTGATCCGCCTGTTCTGGACTGGTGGGCGAGGACTGAAGTTCGACGGGCGTTTCTACGAGCTCGCCGGCTTGAACGCGGGCCCGCCCCCCGCACATCCCATCGGCATCTGGCTCGGTGCGTACAGGCCGAGGATGCTCGCGCTCACCGGCCGCGCAGCCGATGGGTGGGTGCCGTCGCTCGGTTACCTGAAGGCACACGACATGGATGAGGCCAACGCCCGCATCGACGATGCCGCCCGCGCGGCGGGTCGCGATCCTTCCGCGATAAGGCGCGTTCTCAACGTCGGAGGAGAGCTGACGGCGGAGGACTTCGCCACGCTCGTGCTCGAGCATGGGTTCGACACGTTCATCACCAGTCCGGACGCAGGCGAGGCGTTCATTGAAGAGATCGTGCCAAAGGTGCGCGAGCTGGTGGCCGCGGTTCGTGGACCAGGCTGATCTCGTCGGCCTCCTTCGCGGAGGCGTCGATTCGAAGGGTGGTGAGTGGGCTGACCTGGGCGCAGGCGAGGGCGCGTTCACGAAGGCGCTCGCGGATCTTCTCGGGCCGGGCGCCCATATCACCGCCGTCGATCGCGACGCCGGCGCGCTGCGCCGCCTCGCCGTGGAGATGGGGAGGAGGTTTCCCGCGACCAAGGTCGACACTCTCGCCGCCGACTTCCGGCGGCCGCTGCCGCTGTCGGGCCTCGATGGCATCGTCATGGCCAACTCACTGCACTTCGTCCGCGACAAGCAGCCGGTGCTGGCAAGCGTCAAGGCGATGGTGCGCGCGGGCGGAAGGCTGATCGTGGTCGAGTATGGGTCCGATCGCGGCAACCCGTGGGTGCCGCACCCGTTCACGTACGCGCACTGGGAGCGGATGGCTGCCGACGCGGGTTTCGAGCGGACCCGGCAGCTGGGTGCGGTGCCCAGTCGCTACCTGGGCAGCATGTACTCCGCGGTTACTTTCGCGCCTCGGTCCACGACAACTGGTTGAAGGCGTAGTAAATCGCGTTGAACGCGTAAAGGGCCACCACCAGCCATGTGCTCACGAACGCCAGTCCGATCGACACGGCATACAGGACGAGGCCCAGTGCGAAGCGGGGAAGAACTTTTCCCGGCCGGGTTCCCTGTACTTCGGGTCGGAGGAGGTCTGGGTGCGTGAGCGCCCAGGCCACGAGGCTTTGGAAGGCGATCGCCATCACCGTCATGACCACGGCGTAAAAAGCGGCCGCCACGGAGCCGTCGACGCCGGAGTTCAGGTAGCGGCCCAGCAGCGCGGTCGGGTAGGGCACGAGCACGACAGTGAGCAGGAGCACCAGGTTGATGAACTGCATCGTCCGGTCGACGGCTCGCAGGTTCCTGAAGATCGTGTGGTGGTTCACCCACACGACGCCGACGGTCAGGAAGCTGGCGACGTAGGTCACGAGCTGCGGCCACTGCCCGAGGACCTTTTCGAGCAGCTTCCCCGATGCGACCTCGGGGACGGTGAACTGGAGCACGAGAAGGGTGATCGCGACGGCGAACACGCCGTCGGAAAATGCCTCGAGCCGGGAAGTATTCATCAACTTGGCCACCTCCCCGCCCGCGGGGAGGTCGCCGGGGCCATCGGGCCCCGGCGGGTGGGGGGAATCAGGTTTTCTATGCGGCTATTAGAAGACTTGCGAGGTCGAAGATGGCAGGCTCGGAGTCCCGGCGCCGCGCCGGCCACGTCCGCGCCGCCTCAACCACCGATTGATCATCACCCTGCGATCGCCGGACGACCGGCCGCCGCCGCCCGGGTTGAACCGCTTGGTGACGCCGCCCATCGTGGCGCCCCACGTGACGTACTTCTTGAAGCGCTCCTCGGCCTCTCGGGCGATCCCGATCCGGTCTCCGCGAGTCTCCTCACGGAAGCGGGCGATCCGCCCGGCGGCCGCGCCTTCCTTCTCCTCGGGAGTGCTCCCGAGGCCTGCGTCGGGCAGCGCGCCCAACACGACGATCTGGTCGTCCTCGACCGTGACGTCTACTCCCGTGAACCAGCCGTCTGGGAGTCTTCCGGCAAACCAACCCTTGATCGAACCGAGCTCTTTTTCATCCATGATTACAATATTACGCAGTAAGTGGAAGAAAGCAAGCGGCGCGGTCTGGGAGTGCAATTTGGCTTCGGTGGGTAAGCTGCAGGGCAAGCGATGGCGATGATGGGGCCCGGCAGCGGCCCGCCGATGATGCACTGGTGGCTGGGCCGGCGGAAGTCGGCCGACTCCGGGCCTGCGAACAGCGGACTGACAGGCGATCCCGAGATCGAGCAGCCGCCCGAAGACCAGAGTCCAAAAGACCTCCGCGGCCGCTGGCTGAACTTCAAACAGTCGGTGACCGGCACGGCCAGCGCGCTGCCGCGCGTCCTTAGATTGGTATGGGACGCCAGCCCGGCGATCACGTTGGCGCTGTTCGCAACGACCGCCATCGCCGGTGTGATCCCGGCCGCTTCCGCCTACGCCGCGAAGCTTCTGACCAACGCCGTCGTGCAGGGCATCGCCATTCACAGCTTCCACCAACCTGACCGCGAGGTCTACACGCTGGGCCCCTGGCACACGCCGGTTTTCACGGCTGTCGACGGGATCATCTTTCTGGTCATCGTGCAGCTGTTGCTGTTCGCCGTCTCGGCGCTGCTGGGCACGCTACGGAACATCACGCAGCAGCTGCTCCAGAACGATGTCTCGATGCGGATCCAGCTGATGGTCATGGAGAAGGCGGCTTCGCTGGACCTTGCCTTCTATGAGGACCCGGCGTCGTACGACCTGCTCCGCCGGGCGCAAACCGATTCCATAAACCGGCCGGTGATCATGATCTCGACGGCTTTCGGCCTGGTGCAGACGCTGCTGACCTTCATCACGATGATCGCCCTGCTCGTGGTCGTGAGCCCGTTGCTGGCGGTGATCGCGCTCGTGTCGCCGATACCCGCCTTCATCGCCGACACACGCTACGGATGGCGCGGTTACAACATCGCGCGTTGGGGTTCGCGGCTGCTGAGGCGAATGAACTACATGGTCACGCTCGTGACCACTGACAGCTATGCGAAAGAGGTGAAGCTCTTCGGCCTCGGCGGTTACTTCATCAACCGGTACCGGCTGATCGCCAAGGCCTACTACACGTCACAGCGAGCCCAGGTCGCCCGGCGCTACATGACGGGCTTTGGGCTGGGGAACCTGAGCACGATCGTGACTTCGCTCACCTATCTCTATGTGGCCCTGCAGGCGATCATCGGCCGGCTCACGCTCGGCGATCTCACGCTGTACACGACCGCCGCCTCGCAGGTGCAGGGCTCGATTCAGGGCATCCTGGGGGGCTTCTCAGGGATGTACGAGCACAACCTGTACCTGAACAACCTGTTCGAGCTCATGGAGACGAAGTCGACGCTCCCTGTGGCGGCCACACCGACCAAGGTCCCGCAGCCGCTGCGCGGCGAGATCCGATTCGAGAACGTCACGTTCGCCTACCCCGGCGCGGAGGCCAACGCGCTGAGCAACCTCAGCTTCACCGTGAAGCCAGGCGAGACGCTGGCGATCGTGGGGCGGAACGGCGCGGGCAAGACGACCTTGTTCAAGCTGATCTGCCGGCTGTACGACCCCAACGAGGGCCGGATCCTCGTCGATGGGATCGACATCCGGGATTTCGAGCCCAATGAGCTGCGCGCCCAGATCGGGGCCATGTTCCAGGACTACGTCACCTACCAGGCCACGGCCTCGGAGAACATCGGCCTCGGCAACGTCCCAGACATCAACGACCGCGAGCGGATCGAGATCGCCGGCGCGCAGGCCGGCGCGGCGGAGCTGATATCCGGGCTTCCCGAGGGCTACGACACAGCGCTGGGCAAATGGTTCGACCACGGAGTGAACCTCTCCGGTGGCGAATGGCAGAAGGTCGCGCTCGCGCGTGCGTTCATGCGCGACGCGAAGATCCTGCTTCTCGACGAACCCACCTCGGCGCTCGACGCGCAGGCGGAGTACGACCTCTTCGAGCGATTGCGCTCACTGACGCGGGGCCGCACCGCCGTCTACATCTCGCACCGGTTCTCGACCGTTCGCCGCGCCGACCGCATCGTCTTCCTCGAGCACGGCCGCCTCGTCGAGGAGGGCACGCATGGGGAGCTGATGAAGCTCAATGGCCGGTACGCCCGACTCTTCCGGATGCAGGCCTCCGCCTACACCGGCGAAGACGTCCTCCCCGAAGCAGAGGACGTCAAGGTGGGGGAGACCGCCTAGTAGAGTTTCCGCGCGATGCTGGCCCGGTTTGTCACCCCGACCCGGGTAGGAATCGTGCTTGGAACGGCGACCGCCGCCGCGTATCTGATCGGATCCGGACGCTCCTTCGGTTACGACGCCGCCGCGACCTTTGCGAACTTTGTCGCCACCCCAAACCTGGTCGACGCGTTCGCGGTGCACTCGGTGTTGCCGAGCATCCAGCTCAAGTACATCGCCTCCAATGACCACGTCTTCCTCTCGCTCGTGAGCCATGTCACCTATTCGGTGACTGGATCTCGCAGCGAGGTCGTGTATCGGCTGGTGCCGGCGCTGGCGGCGGGGGGGACGGTCGGCGTTTCGACCGCGGTGCTGGCGAAGCGATTCGGGCTGGTCGCCGGCGCTTGCGCAGGGATCTTCATCGCCACCAACCCGCTTTTCGTCGAGAACAGCCGCGACCTGCGCGGATACAGCCTGGCGGCGCTCCTCGCGGTGCTGGCGACGATTGCGATGTTCAGGCGGGGGCCAGGGCCGCGGGTTGCCTACGCGGTGCTGATGGGACTGGCGATCGCCACGCACGTGTTCGCGGTCGTCGTGCTGGTTGCGCATGTCGCCTGGATCGCGTTGCGGAGGTCGTGGTCGGAGCTCCGAGAGCACGCCCCGGCCGGGATCGCCGCTCTGGCGATCGGCGCGGCGGCCAACGCCAACATCGAATGGATGGAGTTCGCGCAGCACGGCTTTCCGTCAAGCCAGTTCGACCCGACGTTCCCCCGCGACCTCGTCCTCTTTCTCCTGGGCGCTCCCTCGCTTCTGGCCGTCGGTTTATGGCTCAGCACGTTCGGGCTCGGCCTGTGGGCGGTGCGCCACGAGCCGCTGGTGTGGGCTTCGGTCGCCGTGGTGGTCGTGGTGGTGGCGGTTCTGTGGTTGGTGCTGCAGCCCGCGTATCTCTTCCCGCGTTTTTTCATCTTCCTAATCCCGGGCATCGCGTACTTGATGGCGGCCGCCGTCCAGCGCTGGAAAGTGCTGGCGCCGGTCGTCCTGGCCGGCGCCGTCGCGGCGGTCATGGCCCAGGTGCCGGCTTACACCCAGGATCCGCTCGCCCTGCCCCAGGCCGCCGCCGCGGTGGAGCGCGTCCATGCGGCCGGCGGCACCGCATGCGTGATCCACTCGGACGAGTCCGTCCTCGCGGCCTACACGACCGAGTTCGAAGTGGTCACGGCCGCCGACCAGCTGGCCGGATGCGACGCGGTGGTGGTGGTGAGCTGGAATGTGGACCTGGAGCTGCGCGACCTGGCAGCCCAAGAATTCCCGCGACGGACGCTACTTCCCGCCAGTTACCCCGCGGTCGTGCTCGGGCGCTGAGCCCGAGAGGCTACCAGCCGGCGTGGGTGTGGTTCAGCTGGAGGACGCGTACCGCGCGGCCACGCATATGGTCGCAGCGCCAGCAGAAAACCACGGCGTCGATCCCCCAGGGCAGGATCCCTTGCAGCAGTACCTCTCGCTCACGACGGTGCAGCAGCCAGCAGACGATGTAGCTCATTGAGCCCGACGAAGCTATCACGGTGCCCCCGACAAAGCAAAGGAAAGACTGTTAAGACTTGATGCGGTCGATCTTGGCGGCGAGGATGAAGTCGTTTTCGGTCAGGCCGCCGGCGACGTGGGTGTAGAGATGGACCATAAGCGAGCCATACCGGAGCACCAGGTCAGGGTGGTGACCCTCGGCCTCAGCGAGCTCCGCGATCTTATTGACGAGCTGGACGCCAGGCATGAACCCTTTGAATTTCAAGAGCTTGCTGATTCGCATGTGGCCGTGCGAGTCCTCGACAGTCCAGCCGTCGACCTGCTCGAGGAGCTGCCCGACCTCATGGCTCGAGAGTGGGGGTGTGCCCGGCTCGCACTTGACGCAGTGCCGCTGGTCGAGGGGTTTGGTCTCCGACGCCATCAAGATGATCGTAAGGCCTTGGGTAGAATGGTCACTCCCGCCGGGCGCGCGCAGGCGCATATTTGGGCGGCTAGCTCAGCGGGAGAGCGCTTGCCTCACACGCAAGAGGTCGTTGGTTCAAACCCAACGCCGCCCACCACCCGTTCGAGGCCCCGTCGTCTAGTGGACTAGGACGCAGCCCTCTCAAGGCTGAGATCGCGGGTTCGAATCCCGCCGGGGCTACTTCTTGAACCGCAACGCGCGCCAGACCGTAGCGAGCGTCTCGAGGTATTCGCGGAGGTGTAAGAAGCACTTGTCGCTAGCCCGGAGGTGTAAGGCAAGCTCCGAACGTCCTGGCTTAGTCTTCGGCCACGGCGGTGCTTTCCGAGCGGAGTACATTTCGGTGAACTGCCTGGCGGCTTTCGAGAAGGAGCAGTGTGATGGCCGAAACGGTGCGACGCGTCGAGTATTACTACGTGACGGCTCCAGACAAGCCCGGCGAGGGGGAGCGGATCCTGTCGGCGCTGAAGGAGAGCGAGGTAAACCTGCTTGCGTACCTCGGCTTTCCAGCTGGTGGCGGCCAGTCCCAAGTAGATCTGGTACCCGAAGACCCTGCGGCGTTCCGCCAGTCCGCCGAGAGCGCAGGTCTAACACTCAGCGAGGCGAAGCAGGCATTTCTCATACAGGGCGATGACCGCGTGGGCGCCGTGAGCGGTGTGATCGCGAAGCTCGCGAAGGGGAACATCAACATCACCGCCGCGGCTGCGACGAGTGCCGGATCGGGGCGCTACGGGATGATTCTCTGGGTCGCTCCGGAGGACTACGAGCGGACGGCTGACGCGCTGGGGACCTGACACCTGACGAGGTCCGAGAAGCAGAGTTGCTCGAGATAGTCGTCGCCCGGCTCATCAAACGATCCCTTGTAGCTCGTGAAGCACATTTACGCCAAGATGTGCTACAATGTGCTACATGGAAAAAGTGGGAATCAGAGAGCTTCGCCAGAACGCAACGGCGGTGTTGCGTCGCGTCGCAGCCGGCGAAGTCGTTGAGGTGACCGACCGAGGGCGAAGCGTGGCACGGATCGTGCCCATGCATGAGGCCAGCAGGCTTGAACAGCTTGTGGCTGAGGGTCGAGCGAGCGGCATCACCGGAGATTTGCTCGACGTCAAGCCGATGCCGCGAGCGGCTGGAAAGCCACTTTTGTCGAAGATCCTGGCTGAGATGAGGGCAGATGAGCGCTGACGTCGCTTATCTCGACACCTCGGCGGCTGTGAAGCTCCTGATGAGTGAGCGCGATTCGCCAGCATTGCGCAGGTGGCTTCGTCAGCGGCCTGAGCGCGCGTCGGCGGCACTGCTGAGGGTCGAGCTGGTGCGAGTCGTGCGGCGTGCCGGTTTACCGCGCCTGATACCGGATGCCCGCAGGCTCTTGGCCGGCGTTCATCTCATCCGACTCGACGACGCCCTTCTCGATCGGGCTGCTGACCTTGATCCGACCGAGGTCCGATCGTTGGACGCGATTCATCTGGCAGCTGCCGCGAGCCTCGGTGATGATCTAGCAGCGGTGGTTACCTACGATGATCGATTGCTGGCCGCGGCGAGGTCACTGGGGTTGCCGACCGCGACGCCCTCCTGATCGAGCTTTCGACGCTTTTGGCGCCAGGGCGTGCCTTTCACCCGTAGTCCATATGCTCTCTTGGCGCCAGACGCGCGTTTCACGACCTGGCCGGTGTAACGATTCGGCGCGACCGGTGTTCAACCACTCGATGAGGATTTGCCCGACGGTTGCATTCGCTCTTGTCCTGGTCGCCTGCAGTCAGGCACAGCCGACTGCGGCCGTGCCGTCGGCCGTCGCGACGAACCACGTACCCGCTTCGTCTGCGGCATTGGCGTCCCCAACACCAAGTCTCGCGCCCGGGGATCTGCCCGTCTCCTCCGTTGATTTTTCTTGCAGCCTGCCTGTCGTTACGAGAGGCAATGACGGGAGTGGCGTCACTCTCCAGGGCGGATTCATCAACTTCCCATCTGGTCAGCTCACGCACGATCCCAACGGGATCATTCAGTCGCGATACCCGCAAAATGACACCGCAACCACCGCGACTCCCATCCTCTACGGAGCTGGCGGCGCTTTCTACGATCGGGCCGCCAATCGATGGGTGCCGGCGTTGCCCCCGCAGTCGACTGCCGACGGTAGCGCGTACGCGTATGTGACCCCTGCTTCGCTGGCGAATGTGGTGAATGTGGCGTCGGGTGGTGTTCGAAGCTTCGACCTGCATTCGCTGGACCGGCCGGCAGTCGAGGACTTCGGAGCGCGCGGAGTGTACCTCGTGTCTCCTTCTGCGCTGGGAGGCCCAGGCGAGGGCGTCTGGCTGCTGGATCCTGGCAGCGGGTCGGTCACCCAGCTGCGCGCGGTGCATCGGGTGTGGGCCGTGCGAGACGGCAAGGCGTGGGTCGCTCGTCTCGATCCTCGCGACAAGACGGCGTGGCCCGCGATGGAGATTGCCCCGGCCGATAGCGTCGCCCAGCTTGACCTGGCGACCGGCACGGAGACCGAATGGTTCTACCGAGCGGGAGCATATCCATGGGTGATCGGGCTCTCTGGCGGCCGGCCAGTCATCTCAGTGGTCGGGAACGGCGGACAGGGAGAGATCCGTCTGCTGGATAAGCCGGGTTCTGACGGCGAGCTGATCTATTCCGGCAGCCTCGTATTCGACGGGTACATGGGCAACATTCAGGGTGATGGCGAGCGCACATGGATCGCCGGCGCGCACGGAATCTACGTATATCGCCCGAGTAATGGGTTCCAGAAGGTCTTCGCGTTCGAGAGTGACCCCTACAAAGGGACGCAGATCCAGCCGGCCGGGTTCTGTCTCTGACAGGACTGAGCCCAACAACCCCTCGCCCGGCGCTGGGCTGCAGGAGTTCTATACTCCTTCGGGCCTGACGGGGATGACCGACCGTTTCCAAGCAGAAACTTGACGACCTCAACGTTCGACGCCGTCTCGGACGCCTACGACTCGACGATCCCAGCCCACGTCGCGGAACACCTCCTGACCAAACGGTTGGCATTTGTCTCCCGGCGTCTACCTGCCGGCTGCCTCATTCTCGACGCCGGCTGCGGAACTGGAACTTTTGCCGGCCGCCTTCGCGACAACGGGTACAGGGTGGTTGGGATCGATGCCTCGATAGGAATGCTGGCGATCGCCCGCAATCGTGGACTGGGGGTGGCCCAATCGATTGCGCAAAGACTTCCTTTTCCTGATGAGACATTCGATGGATTCGTCTCTGTGGCGGTACTTCACCATCTCGGCTCGACTGACATGGTCGGAGCCGCCATCGACGAGATGATGCGGGTGCTCCGACCAGGCGGCCGAGCGGTGATCTGGGATCACAACCCGCTCAATCCCTACTGGCCGGTTTTGATGGCGCGCGTGCCGCAGGACGATGGTTCCGAACGGTTGGTTTCAAGGGGCGAGATCTTGAACCACCTCGCCCGCCACACGGTGAATGGCGTCGAGCATTGGCGTCTCGGATTCGTTCCGGATTTCACACCACGCCGCGCAATTGGCGTCGCAAGTGCCATCGAGCGCAGGTTGGAAGCGTGGCCAATTATTCGCACATTCGCGTCGCACAACGTATTCGTCGTGAGCAAGTAGGGATGTGGAAGGGCGAGACCGTATCGGTCATCCTTCCGACCTACAACGAAAAGGATTCGATCCAGGCCTGCATCAATCAATTCCAGGCCACCGGTTACGTCGACGAGATAGTGGTCGTCAACAACAATGCTTCCCCTGGCACCTCTGACGAGGTTGCGCCCACCTCGGCGCGGGAGGTCCACGAGTCTCGGCAAGGCTATGGCGCCGCCATCAGGCGCGGCTTCGAGGAAGTGACCGGCCACTACATCGTCGTGTGCGAACCAGATGGAACGTTCGACGCGCATGACGTCGTGAAGTTATTCGCCTACGCGCGCGATTTCGACCTTGTGCTGGGCTCGCGGACGGTCAAGGAATTCATCTGGCAGGGCGCCAATATGGGCCACTTCCTCAAGTGGGGAAACTATGCCGTCGCCAAGATGATGGAGATGCTGTTCGATACCGTGTCGCTCACGGACATCGGTTGCACCATGAGGCTGATCAAGCGGCCCGCACTGGAACTCATGCAACCGCTCTTCACGATCAACGACAACTATTTCGGACCCGAGATGATGCTTCTGGCCTGCATCCTCGACATTCCAATGGTTCAGATCCCGGTCAACTATCAGGCCCGGATCGGCGAGAGCTCCGTCACCGGCAACAAGTGGAAGGCTCTCAAGCTCGGTCTCCGAATGATCGAAATGATCCTGTCCTACAAGTGGCGCACAGATGGCATCCGCCGGAAGAGCCGGCTCAAGCGGAGGTCGGCGACCCCGATCCCGGCGGATAAGGCAACAGCGACGGCCACGATTCCAGTCGTTGACAGCGCTGACAGCCGAAATCCGTAGCGCCCGCCTGCTGACCGGCCTGATCTGTGTCGTGGCCGCGGCCACATTTGTCGCCTCCTTGATTCTTTATCTCGGCAGTCCAATGCGGTTTGACGAGACGGAGTGGCCTCCGCAGGCGCTCGGGATTCTGAGGCACGGTGTGCCCAAGGTCCTGTACTCAGAAGAGAGCGTGAGATGGGCAACCCCAGGTCTTTTCTACGGCTTCGATGCCCATTACGGGATGTGGCATCCGCCCGTATATCTCTATTCGCTCGCGGCGACCGTGGAACTATTCGGCACCGGAACCATCGCGATGCGGGCGACCAGCGTCGCCTGGTTATTGCTGTCGCTGGTGGTCGTTTGGCGGATCACCGGACTTCTGCTCGGTAAGGGAGCTCCACTGCTGGTCAGGGCGGTTCCGATTGCCCTGATCTTGATGACGCCACTGTTGATGCAAGGCGGGCTCTACCTTGACATCGACAACACGAGCCTCTTGTTTGCCCTCCTGGTGCTGATCTGGCTTTACCTGCAAGATCCCGACACCGTCTCGCCCCGACGCCTCGGCTTGCTTGCCCTCGCCTTTGCGTTTGCCCTGGCATCGAAGCTGACGACTCCCTACATGCTCCTCGCCAGCATTGGCGTCTACCAGTTGCTTCGTCGTCAACCGATTCGGGCGTTTGTCCAGCCCGCCGTGATCGGAATCGGCGGCAGCGCTGTTTTCGCAGCCGCCTACCTGGCGTACTGCACACTTCTTCGGTACCCGGTCCTGTTCATGTTCCAGTACACCTATCTGGGCAAGACCAGCCAGTTTCTCCACAACCCCGGTCTGATCGTCGCTTTGCGCTCCGTGTACTGGAACCTGACCTGGATCTCGGTGCCGATCGCGTTGCTGATCGCCGGCGCGATCGTCCTTCGGACCGTTGCGTTTGTGCGCTCTGGCCGCGCGCAGCCGATCGACCTGCTGCTCATCTTTTGTGTGGTTGGCCTTCTGGCCTACGTCCCTTGGGCCGGCACCGTCGGTAAGTACACGGTGCCGCCTGTTGCGGCCGGCGTGCTCGCCGCCGGCATCGAATTCGGTAATCGGCTGGCGGCGCTCCAGAAACCAGATGTGCGCTCGCACGCCCTCTTGGTGGCGGGTGGCGCCGTGGTGGCCGCGGTCGTTCTGCTGCTCGTCGGCACCCCGCTGCAGTTTCGACCGCCGGGCTTCGGCGCCGTTGAGGAGTCGATCGTGAATCCGCCCCATGTCTACCTGGGCCTGAAGTTCGTGGCATTCGGAGTCGTGCTCTTCGGGGCATGGCGCCTATTTCGCGGCCGGTCGCGCGCAGAGGTGTGGACCGCGGCGTTGGCCGCCTACCTGCTGATCGCCAACCCGATCGACGTCGCCAGACTGGCCGTCATCGCACCCGGATCATCGCCGTATCGCCCATACAACGAGCCCGGCTTCTACGCGACGGTCGACTTCCTCAATGCATCTCAACGTGACCATCCCAATGAGGTGATCCTGGCACCCAAGGACATGGGCCTTTACTTCCACGGGAGCCATTACGGTTTGGAGGATGTCCCGGCCGCCGAGTACGGAGACATCTCGACGCGGCCGGACGTGCGTTATGTGGTCGATTCGACTCTGTACCCAACAGTGCCGGGCATCGATGGTGTGATGCGCGATCGCTCACTGAGCGAGGTCAAGCGTGTGGGCGCCTTCGTCGTGTACGAGAACCCCGGCTACAACGGGGCCTGACGGGCCGCGACGACACCACTTCTCGAATACTTCCCCGACCACTCCCCCAACCCCATCCACTTGAAATCGGGGCGATCTTCCACCGGGTCGCCGACTCGGAGGCCCACTCCTCCACTGGGCAACGGCGGCTGAGTGCCACTCGGATCGACGAGCTTACCGACGATTTCACAAATCGTTGGTTCGTTGAGCCAGGCTCCGATGAGGCCCGAGGGAAGCGCGGCGATCACGTTTGCGGCTCCCTCGACGAGCTCGCACATCCGGTTCGCGGGCTGGTCGCCGATGTCCTGTCGATAGCCCGCGTAACAGCCGATCTGAAGACCGTCGACTTCCTCCAGCCGCGGCATCAGCGCGAGCAGGCTCATCCAACCTCGAGACACGATTTCGGGATCTATCCCGGCAGCCGCGTCACCCGGAATTTCGTCGAACGACGGTCCTCCCATTTCCATCGGCGTGACGTACCAGGTGACGTTGTCACGCTGGTCATGAGCCGCGAGCATCAAGCCCAGGGGCATGGCGACGACACTCGTGCTCGGCAGTGCGCCGCGCGGTGCGCGCACGCAGATCATGTGGACCCGTCGGTGCTTGATCTGCTCCGTCTGCGCCGTTTGACCAACAAGACCCTCGAGGAATCGCTTGCTGCCGCATCCCGCCGCGACCACGATCGCCCTGGCCGTGACAACGACCTCCTCGCCGTCGCCGGGCACGCTCACGGCAACAGCCTCGACCCGCGTCTTGCTGAAACGCGGCGTGGCACGACCGCGAAGGATCCGATCGTGGAGGCCCTGGCTGAGGACCTCGACGAGGTCACGCTTGGGGACGCTTCGGTCCGGCAATCGAACCGCGGCCAGGCCGAGCGGCGCGACGAATCCCGTCGGCAGCGCGGCCTCGGCGAGACCCTCAAAGGCGGGCATGTTGGGCGGCGGAATCAGCACCCAGTCGTGGCTGAGCCTGAGGCCGCGCTGCTCCAGATAGGGCTGCACGACGTCGGCCGAAGCGCGCGGGAGCTCCGGACCAAACATGCCAAAACCCGTGTTGAGGTAGCCGTGTGAATGAATCGTCTGTCCCGATCCCAGATCACCGTCGCTTACCAGGGCGCAGGAGTAGCCCTTCTCGACCAAGGCGTTGAGGGCGACCAGCCCCTGGATGCCACCGCCGACGATGACCACGTCGACCTGAGCGCTGCTCAAAGAACTGCCAGCTCGACGGCCACCGGGCGTCCCACCTTATCTGACGCCGTGCGATGCGCGGTACGCAGCGGCAGCAGCCGCTTGTCCTCTTCTTCCGCCCTCGCCCTGTAGTAAGCGACCGCCCCGTCCGGACTGAGACAGATCAGCCCAAGGAGAAGCGCCGAAACCCAGTCTTGTTTGTTCATCCCAACCACCTTTTTAGAAGAAGCCTAAATTAATTAGAGGCAGCCTCTGATTGATAGTGGTACCCTATTCGCAATGGTCAAGGCTGTCAAGACCCATCGCACATACAACGGGACGCTCCGCCAGGAACAGGCGCAGATGACGAGGGGCCGCATCCTCGACGCCGCCCGGAGACTCCTGATGAACGGGACCTACAGCAGTGTGACGATGGAGGACATCGCCGGCGAAGCCAGGGTTTCGTACCAGACGGTGTATGCGATTTTCGGTACGAAGCTACGACTGGCACAGGTGCTGATCGAGACGGGGTTCCCTCACGTCGCCGAAGCCTTGAAGCTGTTTGACGAACTAGACCCGTCGTCCGATCCCGAGCCGGCGCTCCGCACGGCCGCCCGAGTGAGCCGGCTGATTTATGAGCTCTGCGCCGATCTTCTCCGTTTCATGCGGGAGTCGGGCGATCCAGGCCTGCTCACACGGTATCGAGAAAGGGAGGAGCAGCGATTGAGCGGCATGATCCAGTACGGCGTGTCTGCACAGCTGGAGAGTAGCGGGCGGCTGCGCGCCGGCATATCGGCTTCGGAGGCTATGGCCGTGATCTGGGCCCTGTGCGGACCCGACCAGTACATTCAGCTGGTCTTCGACAGAGGCTGGACGCCATCGCGCTACGAGCAGTGGCTGGGCGATACGTTGATCAACTCTCTTCTTCAACCAGCAAAGCGAGCCAGGCCGAAACCAGCCTAGCTCTGGCGCGATTCGAGCCGACAGTTGCAATTCGACCCGCCATCCTGTCTGGACTCGATCTGAGGCAATCTTGAAGCCTGCATGGTGCCAACAGGTACCGCGTTGCACCTGCCAGCCGCACCTCAACTTTGGTGTGAACACCGTTTTTGGATCGTGCGTTCAAAACCTAGCCTCCTGGCATGGTTATCAACCGGGTTTTTCGGGCGGAGGCTTGAACACGCTGAGGTCGGGCGCGCTGGCCTATCCAGAGCTAGATCTCGTCGAACGCGCCAAGCGGGATCCACGTCATTTTGGAGCGCTGTATGACCGGCATTTTCAGCGGGTCTACCGATTCGTGTATTCAAGAGTGGGGGAGCAAATCGCGGCAGAGGATGTCACTTCGGAAGTCTTCATGAAGGCTCTGAAGGCACTGCCCCGCTATCAGTACACCGGGCGACCGTTTGCTGCCTGGCTCTACCAGATCGCTGTCAACGCGATCACCGACCGCTTCCGGACCCTAAGCCCGTCGCAGACCATCGACGACTTCCGCAACCTCCCGGTAGCCGGACCGTCGTTGGACGACCTGGCCGCTCACCGTGACGAGGTCGGGCGGATCTGGGCTCTCGTTGAGGCTCTACCTGCCCTGCAGCGGACCGCGCTCGTCCTAAAGTTCCGGGAGGACCTGAAAATCGGGGAGATCGCGGTCGTGATGCACAAATCGCCGGGCGCGGTCAAGCTCTTGATTCACCGAGGCATCGCCCGTCTCCGCGAGGAATCAGACGCGTTGATGCCGGTGGAATGAAGACCCATCACGACTGTTGTGAAAGGGGGCTTTCGAGCCAGATTCAATACCGCTTTTTCGCACACTCGTCGCGGACGTTCTATTCGCGCACCGGGCGCTGACGCTGTTGCTCGAACATCTCTCGGACCTCGCGCACAGTAGTGGCGTCCTCGGGCTTCTTGTCGGCTGATCGAATGGAGACGATGCGCGGAAACCGCAGCGCGAATCCGGGCTGGTCGTCGATCTTGCCGGCCGTGTGCCGCGGGCTGGGCGTGATCTCGTCCGCGAGGACTTCCACGACCACCTCGGGCTTGAGCCACACGTCCGGAATGATGCCCGATCGGACGCGTGCGGGCTTCTCGCCGACTTCCAGGGCGTTCACCTGCTTATAGAGCTCGCGCCAGCCCTCGTCCGACAGGCCGGTGCCGAGCTTGCTGATGGACACGAACTCATCGGAGTCGCTGTCGTAAACGCCGGCCAGAAGCGCGCCGGCGCCGAATTCCGCCCGCTTACCCTTGCCGCGGTAGTAACCGATCAGGACGACGTCGATCGTGTCTGTCAGCTGACCGCTCGTGTTCCGCTTCAACTTCACCCAGTTGAAGTTGCGGGCGCCGGCCTGGTATGGCGAGTCGAGACGTTTGGCCACGACGCCCTCGAGCCCGCGGCTGATGTTGTCGAGCAGATCTCTGGTGAGGACTTCGACCGAATCCGTCTTCGTCAGCGGCGCCACCTGAAGGGTCTCCGATCCATTGAGCAGCTCATCGACGATCGCGAAGCGCTGCTCATAAGGCAGGGGGGTCAGGTCGGATCCGTCACGAAACATGATGTCGAAGATGAACGCCCGCAGCGGAACCCTGGCGGCGAATTCGTCGATCCCTTGCTTGCGCCGGCGCGCGGTCGTCTCCTGGAAGGGGACGTATTCCTCCAGGTCAGGGTTGTAAGCGATCGCCTCACCGTCGAGGATGACGCTCTTCACCCGGAGGCCATTCGTCGCCGCCACCAGCTCAGGGAACATAGGCGTCATCGTTTCGAGGTTTCTCGAGAAGATGCTGACCTCACCGCCGTTCTTGTGGATCTGGACCCGCAGGCCGTCGTACTTCGGCTGAACGCCAACCAGCCCGAGCTTCTTGATCACCGCCTCCGGGTTGGGGAGACGCTCGGCCAGCTGGCTTCGCAGCGGCTTGCCGACGGTGACTTTGAGCGCATCCATTCCCTTCACACCCCGAGCCCACAGCGTTCGCGCGATCAGCCCCAGGTCGGACGTCCGGTTGTAGGCGGCCTCGAGGGCCGGCCGTAGCGACCGATCACCCTGTTTGGCGAAGGAGAGCGCATCCAGGACCGTCGGATCGCCGATACCCAGCCGGATCTTGCCGAGAGTGATCCGCACCAGGTGCTTGGCCGACGCGGCATCCAGGTCCTCGAGCAGACCGGCGAACATCTCGAGCTTCGCCTGCAGGCTGCCTTCTCCGCTCGTGTCGGCAATATCCCGCAGCCGGCGGTGGACCTCGACGACGGTCGGCACGCCCCGCCTGGTCTTCGGGGCCAGACCCTGGGCGGTGAGGCCAAGGTCGCCGGACTGCCGGTATGCCTTCGTGACGTCCTCCTTGGACGTGTCGTAAGCCATCGCCATCGCTGATATGAGCAACCTCTCGCCGAGGCCGATCTCTACCGGTTCGAAGAACGGTGCGAGCCGCCCCTGGATCAGGTATGTGGTCGGTTCGATCTCGTCCACTGAGCAAGCCCTATAGAGCTCGGAGAGGATGCGAACCAGCTCATTGCGGCTGCTGGTCCCCTCCAGCTGATCCAGGTACGCCGCGAGTTCGCTGAATTTCACTTCAGCTCAGCTTTGCCGGCCGACCTCTGAAACCCCCGAATCGACTCGATCATCCCGAGATGGCGGCTCAGATGCTCGAGGTAGGTGAGGACATTGTCGAGTTTCGTGTCGCCATCCGGCTCGACCCTCGGAAGGGCCAGCAACTGATCATCCGTTATGAGCTTGATCGCCTCTTCGGCGTATGAATATGCGAGCCGGGCGTAGTCGACGACTTTCTTCTGATCCGGGAACCGCATCTCTTCCGCCGCCTCGTCTGACATCTCGGTTCCTGTGTCGCGCCGGCCCATCGAGTCGGGTGTCAGCGACCAGCGAACAGCCAGCGACTCCCTCTCCCATACCTGGGCACGAGGATCCTTGGCCGATGCCCTGTGTAGGTAGGAGGCGAAAACGTCGTCCCAGCGGGCTGTGTGCCACAGCTGCCAGGCGACCGAGTGGAGGCTTGGACCCGCACTCCGCGCGAATTGCTCGGGTGACAGCTCTTCCGCCGCGTTCAACAACCGTTGATGCGTGAGCCTGTAGATGCGCAGGAGCGTCTCGCCGAGCGAACGCGGGTGCGAAGCCATCAAGCAGTTATTGTCGATCCATGAGCAAGGTCCTGGTCACCGGGTCGTCCGATGGTCTAGGCCTCGCCGCCGCGCAGCGATTGCTTGCCGCCGGTCATGAAGTAGTCCTTCACGGCCGCAATGAGGGTCGTGCCCGGGACGCGCAGACCGCTGCCCCGAAGGCACTCGCTGCGGTCGTCGGCGACCTTGCGAGCATCGCGGAGACGCGCGCGCTCGCCGAGCAGGCCAACGGTTTAGGGCCGTTCGATGCCGTCATCCACAACGCCGGAGTGGGTGGCGAGCGCCGAATCGAGACCGTCGATGGTCTCGAGCACATCTTTGCAATCAATGTGCTCGCCCCTTACCTGCTCACTGCGCTCATCAAACAACCAAAGCGCCTCATCTATCTGAGCTCGGGCCTGCATCGCGGAGGCGATGCCGACTTCGATGACCTGCAGTGGAAGCGCCGGCGCTGGAACGGATACCAGGCGTACTCCGACTCCAAGCTGTTCGACACCGTGCTGGCATTTGCGATGGCGCGGCGCTGGCCGGCCGTGCAGTCAAACGCCGTCGACCCGGGTTGGGTCGCCACCAAGATGGGCGGGCGGGGCGCTCCGGACGATCTCGACCTCGGTTCCGAAACACAGGCGTGGCTGGCGGTGAGTCAGGACTCGGCTGCGATGGTTAGCGGCGTGTACTTCTATCACCAGAAGCGGCAGCGCTTCCATCCTGCCGCCGGTGATCCGACCATCCAGGATCGGCTCCTTGCGGCGTGCGAGGAGCTAACCGGTACACCGATCCCGGCGGCGACGCTCGCTTAGCGCATGGCGCAGAGAATTCCGCACGTTTTGATCACACCGCGCGCATCGGTAGGTTGGATTCCGCACGTTTTGATCCAAACGCGCCGAAACCCGATTATTTAGCTGTGAGCCTCGCTGTCAGCGCCGAGCCGTTCGACTCAGACGACGCGCGGCGATTGATAGCCGGCCTGGACGCAGGTCTGGCTGAGCTCTATCCGCCCGAGCAGCGATTCGGTCCGAACCTCAAGCCCGAGCATTTCGACGATGGCCGCGGCACGTTTCTCGTCGCGCGTAATGGCGGGCGGGCGGTCGGCTGCGGCGCCATCCGCGTGCTCGACCCGATGAGCGCCGAGGTGAAGCGCATGTACGTCGAGCCAGAGCTGCGAGGCAAGGGAGTGGGCATGGCTCTGCTGACGGCGCTCGAGGCAGCCGCCAGGCGGCTCGGTGTGCAGCGCCTCGTGCTCGAGACCGGCGTTTACCAGGACGCGGCCATCGCCCTCTACAAGCGCGCTGGATTTACTCAGATCGATTGCTGGGGCGAGTACTCGTCCTCGCCCTCGAGCATCTGCTACGAGAAGAGGCTCATTTAGGACGTTGACAGACCGACGGTCGGTTTGTTTATCGAGAGGCGTTCAGCCCCCTGCGATCGCCCCGATGATCAGGTACGGTTCGCGCCCCGTCGCCACCTCCTCCGGCAGCGGGGCGTCCGGCGACTCGTCGGAGAGGTCCTCCTCGCATGCGTAGAACCTCAGCATCGCCCTGCGGCGTTTGGTCGTCTGGTCCCGGATAGTGCCCCGCAGCATCGGGTATTCGGCCTCGAGTGCGTCGAGCAGCGAGCGCTGGCTCGCGGGCCCGTCGACCTGCAGCTGCACTTCTTTCCCAACACCTGCGAGCGTGCGCAGGTTTGCCGGCAGCTCGATCCGGATCACGCCAGGGTTTGCACCTGCACCGACAGCACCGAGGGAAGGTCGTGGACGATCGCGTTCCAGCTGTCGCCGGCGTCGGCCGACACGTACACCGCCCCACCGGTGGTGCCGAAGTACACGCCGCAGGAATCGAGCGAGTCGACCGCCATCGCGTCGCGGAGCACGTTGACGTAGCAATCCTTTTGAGGCAGGCCTTTGGTCAGCGCTTCCCACTCGTTGCCGCCGGTCTTGCTCCGATACACGCGCAGCTTGCCCTCAGGTACGAAGTGATCCGAATCGCTCGTGATCGGAACCACGTAGACGGTGTCCGGCTCGTGCGAGTGGACGTCGATCGCGAACCCGAAGTCGGTCGGCAGGTTGCCGCTGATCTCATGCCATGTTTCCCCGGCGTCGTCGCTGCGCATCACGTCCCAGTGCTTCTGCATGAAGAGCACGTTGGGGCGGCTCGGGTGCATAGCGACGTGGTGCACGCAGTGGCCCACCTCAGCGTCGGGGTCAGGGATGTACTGCGAGCGGAGGCCCTTGTTGATCGGTCGCCATGTCTTGCCGGCATCATCGCTTCGGAACGCTCCGGCGGAGGAGATCGCCGTGAACATCCGATCCTCGTCAGCCGGGTCCAGGATGATCGTGTGCAGGCATAGCCCGCCTGCCCCTGGCGCCCACGTCGGAGCCGACTTCTGGGTGCGGATCCCGGGCAGCTCTTCCCATGTTTTGGCGCCATCGGTGGACTTGAAAAGCGCCGCGTCCTCGACGCCGGCGTAGACGGTGTCAGGGTCGGTGCGCGATGGTTCGAGGTGCCAGACGCGCAGAAACTCGTAGGGGTGGTCGCTGTTGTCGTACCACTTGTGGGTGCTGACATCGCCGCTGTACTTGAAGTCATTCCCGGCCGGCTGCCAGGTCTTGCCGCCATCGTCCGAGCGCTGCATCACCTGCCCGAACCATCCGCGGGACTGGGCGGCATAGAGCCGGTCGGGGTCGGCGAGAGAGCCGTTCATGTGGTAAACGTCCCAGCCTGCGAAGTGCGGCCCCTCTATCTTCCAGTCCTTTCGCCTCTCATCCGACGTCATCACGAAGCCGCCCTTGTGCGTGCCGACCAAAACGCGAACTTTGCTCATATTCCCTCCAGCACCTCGTGAAGTTGTGGCCTTCCTAACCCCCTTAGACCGACCTTCGGCACAAAACTAATCGATCTTGGCTCGGCGGCGCTGCACCAGGTCAGCCGCGGCGCCGCCCCATTCCGGGAACCGAAATTCGAAGCCCTCTTCTAGAAGCCGACTCGGCACGACTCGGCGGCTCTTGAGGATCAGCTCGGTTTCGGTCCGCAGCAAGAAGGCGCCGACCTCGAGCATCCAGCCGGTTGCGGGCAGCCCGATCGGCGCTCCATAAGCTCGCCGCACGGCGGCCATGAAATCCCGATTGGGCAGAGGTTGGGGAGAGGAGACGTTGATGCAACCGTCCAGATCGCTGCGGGCGATCAGGAATTCGATCGCCGCGGCGAAGTCCGCCTCGTGGATCCACGACACGAACTGACGGCCGGAACCGGCGCTGCCTCCCAAACCGGCTCGAACCAGGTTCAGGAGCGTCTCGAAAGCCCCGCCTCTATCGGGACTCATGACGATCGCGCTGCGCAACGCGATCTTGCGTGTCCGCGGCGTGTCGGATGCGACGAAGGCTCGCTCCCAGGTCGTCGCCACGTCGTAGCTGAACCGCCACGACGATGGGAGGTGTGCCTCGCCGCCTCCAATCTCGCCGTCGACCTCGTCCATCGGCCGATCAACCGCATGCCTGTAGATCGTCGCGGTGCTCGCGTTCATCCAGAGCTTCGGTGGATCGGAAGCCCTCGCGATCGCGTCTCCGACCAGCCGCGTGGTGATGATTCGCGATTCCATGATTTCGCGGCGATTGGCCTGGTTGTACCGGCAGTTGACGCTGCGCCCCGCGAGGTTGATCACGACATCAGCGCCTTCCAGCTGCTCGCACCAGTCGCCGGCGTGCAGTCCATCCCACGCGACCGCCGTCCACGGAGCCGGCTCGACGTGACGCGCGATGATCGCAACATCAGCGCCTCGACCATGGAAGTGACGAGACAGGATCCGCCCGACCTGCCCGCTCCCACCCGTGATGACGATCTTCAACTACGAAGGCGCGACGACTTCGTCCCAGGTCTGAACGTCCGCGCCGTCAGCATGGTCGTTGACATAGGCGAACGGTCGGACCAGCTCGCGCAGGGCCAGCTGGTAGTGGAAGGTGCCGGCCTGCGTGGCGGTGCCGGTGATCGAATACGTCGCCGATGCGCCGGCGGCGAGGTCGCCGCAATCAAAAGCCGTGTGGTCCGCGTCCACCGAGCAGCTCCCCGGGTCCGTCACCGTGTGGCGCTCGTACCACCTGTCGGCGGTCATGAACGTGAGACCGACGTGCGTGATCGCGGGTCCGGTGTTCGTCACGCTGACGACCAGTTGCGCGCGCCCGCCGACGGTCGCGGTCTGCGTTGCGGAGGCGGTCACGTCGGCCGTCAGCGGTGCGGGGGTGTCGAAGCAGGCCGGCAGAAGGAGCACCGCGACTCCCAAAGCTGCCTTCATCTCGTAAACCCGTCGCTCATCGAGGCCGAATATCGGTGCGGTTATTGTGGACGCCGTGCCCGCGATGTTCCCAGCCGTAACGTCCGCGCGCCAATCGCCGTTGCAGTTCCCGGTGGGGATCAGGCTGGCGGCCCTCATAGCCATGTTCGCCGTTGCCGGATGCTCGAACTCGGGCGGCGGAAACCCGCATCACAGCCCATCCCCGTCGGCGCTGGCGAGCGAATCGCCGACGGCGAGCCCGACCGAGTCGCCCACGCCGGTCGCCTCGCCCAGCCCGCTGGCAACTCCGGCCATCGTCCCGTCCTGGGCGACCATGCACGCAAGCTGCTCCGGCGGACCCGCCGCCCAGGAGGCGCTGATCACGATGCGGGGGTCGAGCCAAATGGTCCTCGCCGACGTAACCGACCCTGTGCACCCACGCGCCATCTGCACCATCACCGGGTCCTGGACCCCGCAGCTGGTCAGCCAGCAGATGATCTCGTGGTCGGCCACCCAGGGAGGGCCTGGCACGCCAGGACCGAGTGTGATCGCGACACTCGACGTGTTCAGCGGCACCAGCGGGCTCGCCGCGAGCTGGACGGGTGGCGGTTTCATGGACGGCCTGCATTCGTGGAGTCCCGACCAGAGCAGCACCCTGGTGTACGTGACCTCGGACGCGACCGCTGTCAACGTCCATCTGTTGAGCGGAGGCGGTGACCGAGTCATATCGACATACGGGGCGGTGCCTGGCAGGGGCGTGAACCCCAACGAGGACGACGCCTTCATCGGGTTCTCGCCCGATGGCGCCTACTTCGCGTTCGAGCAGACCTTCACCGGGAGCGGAAACCACCTCGACGTCTGGAGCCGATCCGGAATCGTCTTTTCGCAGCCGAACGCCACGATGGCGACCTGGGGCAGCACGGCCAGCAAGCTCTACTTCCGGCAGCCGAACGCCGCGGTCGTGTACGTCTGGGACTCGACCGGCCCGCCCGGCAACCGCTCGCAGGCGTTCGGTCAGCAGTTCGCCTGGATAAGGCCGCGCGCCGACGCCGGTGACGACTACCTCGCCTACACCGTTCGCGACTCGAACGGCATTCCCAGCGTGTGGCTGTACGGACACGGCGGGCGAGCCGGCGCACAGCTTCCGAATGAGCGCTCCACCCCGTCGTTTCTCAACTCGGGAACGGTATTCGTGGTCGAGGAGGCGCCCTGTGGCGCCAATTGCGGGATCGGCCCCACGACTCAGCCCGACGGCAAGACGTTCACGTACAGCATCGCCTCGCAAACTGAAACCACATCCAGCATCGCGTCCGTGCTCGGCGTCTGGCCGCGGCCCGGGCAAGTCTGAGCCTGCGCTTTCGAATCCGGCGCCGATGGTGGGATGATGGCCTCGACCAGCATGGACGAAACCATGTCCGAGACAGAGTCCGCTACTGAGGCCCTACCGGCCGCCGAGTTCGACGCCACGCCGTGGCCGGTGCCAAGCCGGCCGGCGCCCCGGCCGCCGCGAATCTCGAGGCCTTTGGGGCCGCGAATGTGGACGGCGGCCCTGGCCGGCGCGCTTCTCTTCGCGGCGGGGGGTCTTGCCCTTCTTTATCTCGACGACACCACGTTCCAGAACACCGCCAACCAGGTCAACAGCCAGAACAACGCGCTCCGGGCGCAGAACAAGTCGCTGTCGACTCAGTTGGCGACGACCCAGACCAACCTGACCGCCACGCTCGGGGAGCTAGCCACTGTGAAGGCCGAGCTGGAGCACCCAACGCTCACGATCTGGAACGTCCCCCAGGTTTTGAAGGACTCCGGCTGGTACCTCGCGGGCGGCATCCCGGACACTTTTACGTACCACTTGAAGGCGACTTCTAACGGTCCGATGACCGTGAACATCATGACCTTGAAGCAGTGGGGAAAGGCGGTCGAGTGCGTCGACAACGGAGTCGCTAACACCAACTACTGCATGCAGCACTCGGGCACAGAGATCACCTGGCCCGACGTCAGGAGTGTCGACTACGACTTCCACAAGGCCGAAGGCTGCGCCTCTTACTTGACCGTCTTCACGACCTCGGGCAGCAATGTGACCGTGACGCCGAACGTGAGCGTGAGCTACAACCCGGCCCCGACCTCGACCGGCGACTGCGCATAGGCTCGATCAAGAAATCTCTTAACCTGTTGCGCCGTCATGCAAAGTTAGGCTAACCTATCTTTAGTGGTAGGTTCACCAGTGATCATTTTTAGGAAAGCCTAGGTCTTTGTCGGCGGTCGAAGTCGCGCGTCGCAGCACCTTCACGCGGTCCCAGGAGGACTACCTGAAGGCGCTCTACCACCTTCACGGCGACAGCCGCCCGGTTCC